>Ga0070724_10002435_pt1 | contig 10285 bp, 6 predicted proteins | sample tdDd001_FD_67278 | JGI IMG/M metagenome (GOLD analysis project Ga0070724, IMG submission 67278) | Marine sediment microbial communities from the Atlantic coast under amendment with organic carbon and nitrate - tdDd00.1 | ecosystem: Environmental > Aquatic > Marine > Coastal > Sediment | place...
ACCGATGCCTTGCCAACAAAGACAAAGGTGATTACAGGTAGTTTTAAAAATGAAAGTGGTGAGCCGGTAAGCGATGTGTGGATACAGTTGGATGAGGAGAAGCCTGTGAAAAAAGGTGGTAAGAAAGGTCAATTCTATTTTTACAATGTGTCAGCCGGACAACACAGCCTGCTCTTTAGCAAAGAATCCTACAAGCAGGAAAAACGTGTGTTTATGCTCGAAGCCGATCATACAATGAACTTTGATATCATCTTTGTATTGGAAGAGGTGATTGTGGAAAGTGATACGGATGCATAAGTACCCACTGTAAATACCGTGAAGAGCCCAATTTAATACCGATTAGTTGCTTATCTACTCACTTATTTCTCTACGCTTATAAGTGAGAGTAAGCAATCTATCGGCATTATACGTATGTGTAAATTAGTTTATAAGGACGTATAACTGGGCTCTTTTTAATATGTATACCTGTGGCTTAGCAGTAAAAACCACCTGTTAAGTAAATTTATATTGATTCTAAGGAAATTAGATTGAAATATGTAAAGGAGAGAAGGGGAATAGTTTTACTTTTATTAGGATGAATCAAAAGTAAGAAAATAAAAATAATATGAGAATGTGCTCAATACTGACCTATATAGTATGTATTGTGCAATGAACGATATAAGAGAAATAAATGTAATGTATTTATACATACGTTGGCAACCATATAAAGTATAACCCTAAATGATAATTAAATGGCAAAGAAAAAAGTAGCACAAGTCTCATTAATATCAGAAAATCCTGAAGTTGAAAATCCTAGACTAACAAAACTAATAATTAGAAATTATCGTTGCATTGGCTCAACTCCGGTTGAATTAGAATTAGATGAAATTGTTGTTTTAGTTGGAGCTAATAATGTTGGAAAAAGTTCAATACTTAAAGCATATGAACTTGCAATGTCACAAGGGTCTAAAAATGCAGATTTAAAAATAGAAGATTTTCCGAATAATGTCATCGATTCTGAAAATTTACCTGAAATAGAGCTGCATACAATTGTTTACGATAACACACCCGGAGAAAGGTGGATACAAACACTTGAGAATGGAGAAATGTTAGTTCGTGAAAGATGGATATGGGAAACCCCTGGAAAGCCGAGAAGAGAAGGGTTTGATGTTTTGGAAGGTGATTGGAGTGAAAATGTACCATGGGGAGCTCCTAATGTTGCAAACACAAGAAGACCAGAACCTCATAAGGTTGATGCTTTTGACTCCCCTGAAGAACAGGCGAAAGCAATAAAAGCTTTATTGATGCAAGCATTAAATGAGCGAGTAAAGAATTTAAAAAGTGGTTCTGAAGAAGCGGATGGAGAAGAAAATGATTATCAAAAATTACTCATTAAGGTAAAGGAACTTCAAAAGAAAATTGTTTCTGAAGCTCAAGAACAGATAGATGCTGTGAATAGCGAGTTAACAGATGTAGTTGAAAAGATATTTCCTAATTATAAGATTGACTTTGATGCTAAACCTGAAGATGATTTAGATAAGACGATTAATTTATTTAAAGCAGACACTCAGTTATTAATGGGACCCAATGACGGATATTTATCAACAGTTGATAGACAAGGAAGTGGCGCAAGAAGAACTTTATTATGGACTGCAATAAAATTTATATCCGAAAATAATGAAAAAGCAAAACCTGACACTGCCATAAAAAGGCCTCATTTGTTATTAATAGATGAGCCTGAGATATGTTTGCACCCAACAGCAATTAGAGAGGCTTGTAATGTATTGTATGATTTACCTAATTCAGGGAAATGGCAAGTTATGGTAACTACTCATTCTCCTATATTTATTGACTTCTCAAAAGATAACACAACAATTATTAAGGTTGAAAAGACTTCAACTGGTGAAATTACTGGTACTACAGTTTTTAGACCTGAAAAAGCTAAACTTGATGATGATGATAAAAAGAATTTGAAGTTATTAAATATCTGTGACCCATATGTAGCAGAATTTTTCTTTGGTGGAAAAGTGATTGTTGTAGAAGGTGATACAGAATATACCGCGTTTAATTATATCAAGAATAGAAAACCAGAACAATACAAAGATGTCCATATTATTAGGGCTAGAGGTAAAGCTACAATAGTATCACTGGTTAAAGTACTAAACCATTTTGGTTCTCAATATTCAGTATTACATGATAGTGATAGTCCTAGAATTACAACAAAAACTGGTCGTGAAATGGCTAATCCTGCTTGGGGAAATAATAGAAATATTTTAGCAGCTGTACAAGCTAAACCTGCAGATACATCTGTTAGGTTATTAGCTTCACTACCTAATTTTGAGGAAGCTTATTTTGGAGAGGAGATTGATAGTGAAAAACCATATAATGCCTTGAGAACATTAGAGTCTAATGAAGAGAAATTTAATAATGTTGAGGTTCTTTTACAGTCTTTAATCGACCATTCATTACCAACTGCTATAAACTGTACAGAATGGAATACAATTGAAGAATTAGAAGAACAATTAAATGGAGTATTAGTATAAATACGGTTGCCAACATTTTGTATAAGTAATGGTAGGTAAAGTGCTAAATGTCAAGGGTTGTAGTCTGCTCAAACTGCGTAGCGGTTTGATAAAAACTACCACGCAATCTGCCACTACTCATACAATTTACCGTTGTATGCCATTATGGAAAAGCCAATAGGTTAATATTTATGAGCCAACTCTTAAAAAATGTAAATGAGCTTTATAAGAATCTAATCCTTACCAAAGAGCAAGGTATGATCATCTTTGTCCTACACAGAAGGGTTAAGGATAAAGAGATTCCACGATATTTTTCTTATCGTGATATTGAAAGGGCTATAAGTGAGGCAAGTGATAATGAGCCAGGTGCCTTACCTCAAACAGAGCGTATTTTAAAAGTACTCCTTCATTATTTTATTGAACACCCTCCGCGTCAGAGAAACAAATTTATGTTGACGGACTATGCGGTGAAATTTATTGAGTTAATAAGAGATAAACTTGATAGCCCATATAAGAGATTCCCTCTCAGAAAGACGTTCGAACAATATGCTCAATTTAAAGCTGACAGTATAGAAAATATCAACGATTTCAGAGGGTGGTACGAAAGAGGCTTTCATAAGGCAACTAAACAAACTATTCTTGACCATTTGGATGCATTAAAGGATGAAGTCAATGCTTCAATTGGTGAGCTAAATTCAATTCTAAACCAAGACTTTGAAAAAGCGATTGAAATTGCTGAAAAATTTACCACTGTTTTCAATAGAATTGGTGAAAAAACGGAAGAAATAAAGGATACACTTCGACTTGAAAACGTGTTGGATCAAGAGGTTCAGTCAGTTGTTGATATGTATTATAAAAGACTGGAATCTTATAAGCATCCGGAAAGTGAAGGCGAAAAGCAAGAGTTCTATTCTATAAAAAGCGAATACGAAGAAGCACTACGAATAAAGAAAAGTGTGTCTGACTTTTTTTTGAGGGTGGATGAGCGCCTTGCTCAGTTAACTGAAAAAGCCCTCTTTGCCAGCAGTCAGCTCAAAAATCTTCAAAATAATTTTCGCAGCCATTCTAGGTTTAGAATTCATTTGAAGAGGTTCTTGGAGTTTACCCTAAAAGAAGCTGTCTTTACAAAAGATGGATCTACCTTACCAGAAAAATTCCCAAGAAAGAGTATTCCACATGAAGAATTCAAATTCATTAATGTGCCTTACTATGATTCATTTATTACGCAGCAAAATGAGGTGATTCCGGCCGTTATAGATGAGGAATATGCCAAACAAGAAAATTTGAAAGTAGAGAGAGAGTTGTTAAGGCAAGAGAATTCTGCTAAGTTGGTAAAGAAGTACAAGAACATCATTAGAGAACAAAAAGAGCTCGACTTTACTGATCATTTTTACAAAATACTAAGAGAGGAAGAAGATACTGAAATAGCCTTAAACGTAGGGTTTGAGTTATTTCAGTTTGCAAATAGTCACCCTGATTATAAGATAAACATCAGGAAAGAATTTCCCTCTGAAAGGAACTTTGAAAATATCTGGACATGGAGAATGAAGATTTTACAGAAGGGGTAAGAACGTCTTTCAGTTTCTTATCCGAATCGTTGGCGCAAGAATACTTTGCAGATTTAAATATTGAGCTTCTGAGAGGAAGGCATGTTACTAATGATCAATATTATCTATTTCAATTGCTGACACAGTTTCAGAAAGATTTAAGTCATTATTATCAAAGCCTTTATGGCTTGGAATTGGTAGAAGGAATCGTTGGTGAAAGGCGATTTTATTACTTGGACTTTCCAGAAGAAGGAAGAGGTAGATTGAATACCAATTCCAGGAGTAAAGATCTTACAGTGATTCAGACCGTGTACGGCTTGATGCTATTGGATATGTTCTACGATCGTTATTTCGAAAATCCAAAAGAGATACGATTTAAGGATATTGAATACAAAGTTATGCAGGGAGAAAATAGTACTCTCTACAAGAAACTACTGTTTGGAGAAGTTCGGGAATCCTACTCTAACCTAGAGTGGACTAACCCAATAAAATCTATTAAAAGTGTTATCAGAGATTTTGAAAAGCTTGGTTGGGTAAAGAAGCAGTCAAATGGAGATGGAGAAGAAATACACTTCATCATAAAAGAACCTATCCTTAGATTTCAGAGATTATATGAGAAAGAAATAGATAGCTTTGAAGAGTTTGTCGAAACTTACAAACAACAGAAATCATGATTAGATATCCACGAATTTATTCAATATCCACTGTAGGTATAGTAATGCATTACAACCAAGATTACCTATTACATCCTGTTAGAACCGATTTTACAGGTCGAAATGGAATAGGTAAATCTCTCATTGCTGATTTGCTGCAAATAATTTTTATAGCTGATAAAAGTAAAATCAAGTTTGGCACAGAGAGTGTCAAGAAGAAGGATCGGCAAATTCACACTCTTCCCTATAAAACAAACGATGCTTATGCATTTATTAATATTGAGGTGAGCAAAGATCGATTCATGGTAATGGGGGTCAATATCAGAAGTAAAAAGAGCCAGCGCTTGCGCTCTTTCTGGATTTTAAATAAAGCTTATAGCGAAGGAGAAAAAGTAGAATTGTCAGAACTTTTAATTTCTAAGGAAAATCTTGTTCTACACAAAGATTTCATTGTCAATCAAAAAATACCTTCAATAGAAGAGCTCTCAAGGTATCTGAGAGATAACAAAAATGTTTATCTCAGACATTTCACTTACAGGGAAGATAAAAACGAACTGTATTCATTTTTGTATAACAAAGAAATACTACCTATAAATCTTGTCCTTGAAGAGAACTTAAATGCCTTCGCCAAGATTATACAGTCCTTTTCAAAAGCAAAGACACTCGATACTGATGATGATAAAAGTCTAAAGGACTTCTTATTCGAAAGTAGTGCTGACGATTTTGAACAACAGTATGAAGAACACAAGGAGAACCTTGAGAAACTTCTGAATGATTATAAAGATTTGGAAGAATACATTGGTGGAACAAAACTCAAGCAAAGTAGACTGACTAAATTGAAAAACTTAGAGGAAGTCAGAAATGAGGCCAATAAAAAGCTATTGCTTGCCAATTTTGTTCAATCAAGAAGAGACTTGGATATAGCGCGAAAAGCTTCGAAAAGAGCACAACGCCAATATGAACTCGAAACGGAAAAGCAAGACAAGTTAAAAGTTAGTAATCCAAAACTTTCAAGACTCGCGAGAATTGCAAAAGAATTATTAGAATCCTCTGAAAGGGATTTGCCCAAGTTGACTGAGTACAAAGAAATTTATAATTCAATAAGTGAAGACCTAGGAATCATTGAAGAGTTGTCTTGTATTGAGTTGCCTGACATCCAAGGAGAAAAGAAGGAAGATTTGGATATCGGTCAATATGATCAGAAAGAAATAAAGCGAAGAGTCGACCACTTTATAACTATTTATAATCGCTATAGCTCTATCGAAGCCATTACCAGGAAAATAACAGTGCAGTCTGAATTAGTATCGAAGCGGAAAACGGATATTGAATATAAAATCAGAGGATTAGGTGATTTGATTGAACTGTTGTCAAAAAAGAAAAAAGGCACTCTTTTTTCTAAATTGCTTGATGAACAACAGGTTCTGTCTGAGGCACAAGAGACTGTTTTAACTTCGTTATTAGTTGATGTTGCCTTGGAAAAACCAGGTCAGATAATAGAAGGTATTAGGTATGTAGATGACTTCGAGGTATTGAATGAGAAAAAGATTGTTAAAGATAAAGAGAATGATGGTTATTGGTTTAATACAGGGGGGCTAAATCATTTTGTTCCTATTTCTAAAGAGAAACGAGTTTTTGCTGATAAAACAAATTTGATCAATGCTGCAAATAGTAAAAAAGAAGAACTACAATTTAAGATCAATCAACTTAATAGTGAACTTGATGAACTGGACAAATTTCAAAAGGGACAAGAATTTGAACAAGACTTAATTGAAATTGATTATCCCTTAGATCAAGAAGTGAAGGATTTTTCAGTTCTTCAAGAAATTAAGTTAGGGCTTGGACTAGTACAAAATTTATCAGAGAAGGTTGATCAATTGGAAGAAAAAATCGGAGCAAATCGTCTTAAGCTCGAAAATTTAGCCAAGACACTTACACTTATACCCGATGATGATCAATTAGAAGAACAGCTTAGAAAGCTACAAACTACATTAGAAATAAGGCGAAAAAGAGAACGAAGACTAAGTGATGTACAGATTGAAAGAAATACCAACCTTAAAAACCTATCAAGTCGTTTGCCAGAACTGCAGAGCTCTATGGTTACGACCCAAGGAGAGTTTAACAAGGCAACTGCTTATCACAACGGTCATACAAAGATCTTATTAAAGGCAATTCCTGAAATCGATATTGCTACTATTATAGTTCAAAATTATTTGCAGCTCTCAATTCAGGATTTAGAAGATGACTTTTCAGATAAGAAAGAAGATTATGTAACGGAATACAAGTCGTTGGCCAATCATTTTGAAGCGACAATGTTTAATATTGAGATCAAGGAACAATTTGATCAAAAAACCTATGTGTTCGAAGTATTAGAGGCTGCATTACTTGGACGTATTGGTCACAGGGATAATATCGAGGATGCTCTAAAAAGTGCTAATAGAGAAAGGTTAAAAATGATGGATGCTATTCATGAGACTATGCTGAATATCTTTAAACAAACAAAGGGGAAATACGACGAATACCGATCTACCATTGGAAGATTGAATACTTTCTTCAAAGGGAAAAAGATTAGTGAGCAATACTATTTTCAAATCAAATTTGATCCTCATGATGATTTCGATATTAATTGGATTAATAAATTGCAACAATCCGCTAGAGATGTGCATAGAGAAGGTGAATTGGCATTTGGTGAAACAGTTGAGGAATTTGTTGAAGATTTTTTCCAGAGAGCAACAGGATATGGACAAAAAATCAAATTGGTTGATCTGCTAGATCCCAAAACCTATTTCACGTTGAAAACGAAGTTTACTGATGAGGATAACCAAGACAAACCAGGTAGTACAGGAGAAAGCTACTCGGCTATTGTACTTCTTGGTATTGGTAGGTTGTCTATTGTAAACGAAAAAGATCGTCCTGGAATCAAATTCTTGATTCTAGAGGAAACTGCAAACTTGGATCGAGTCAACTTCAATAACTTTCCAGATATAGCTAATGAGTTCGGATATCAGATATTTACAATGACTCCTAGACCTTATGGATCAGATTCTGAGCAAGGGTGGTATCTACATTGCCTCCTTCGAGGAGTAGGAGATAAGTACAAAAACTATCCTGTACCCAATAGCTATTTCAAAACAAACGAGAGCAAAGAAGATTTAACAACATTTCTAACAGCCAACACTGATAAGCATGAATTGGATTACTCTTAAATCACTTTATGAAGTTTACAATCAAGGTCAGACAAAGACAAAAGCTACTTTAAAGAAAGATTCAACGATTAAATCAATTCTTGGTACTAGAGAACTCATCGAGGTAGGTAATTCTCTAATTTCTGGTGATGGTTATGACGAGTACTATGAGAGGTACCACCGAGATAACTTTTTAGCATACACAGAATTCCTTCAATTGAAAGGTTTTTTAAAACCGCAAACACGTTTTGAGGAAAGTGATATAAAAGTTCTCATGGATATAGATTTGAGAATGCATAGCGGAGAACTTCTAGAGATTAGAGATCAAATGATAGAAGCCGAAGAATCTGTTCGTGGAGTATCATCCATGTTCTTCAAAAACGAAAAGTACCTACTTAATAAAGGTTCGTTGATAGATGCTGTAAAAGAAATACTTGGTATTGTAGAATTGGCAGATGACAAAGATCAACAGTATAAATATGTTCTTGAATGTAATAACCCTAAAGTAATAGTACTATGTGAAAATCTTGATTTCCTCAAAAAGCCATCTAAACCGAGAAAGCACAATATTGAACTTTGGTATGCCGGTGGTAAAAACGTATCCAAACTGGACTATTCAGATTTAAGAGAATTGCCGGTGTTTTATTCTTGCGATTGGGATTATGATGGACTATTTATTATTTACCCTCTGGTAAAAAAGAAAATCCCAGATATTAAGCTTCTTTTCCCATCGGCAAAGTCAAAAAGCATAAAAGCTACGGATCACAAGAGTATTTGGCAAGGACATCAAGTAACCAAAGCCTTATTAGATTTTGACATCAATTTTTTTCCAATCGAATACCAGGAGAAGATTAGAAGTTTAATAGAGCTTGATCACTGGATAATTGAAGAAGATAACGATCTCATTAAAATGGTAGAAGAACAGCTTTGATATTTCATTGAAATCATTGAAAAAAACTGTATATACCCAAACTGCCGCAAGTCTTCTTGACTTGTGGCTATAATGCAAAATTAACTAATAATAAAAGAATAGATAAAATTGGCTTTAGCTCATTAGAATAGATTAAGAATGAAACGAATAACAACCACTCTCTTTTTATTAATTTTTGGAGTAAGTAGTTACGCTCAGAACGAAATTGTAATTGGTAAAACGGATACTCTCTTTTCGAAAGTCTACAATATGAAAAGAGGATTAAAAAATAGTCTGCCTACCGAGAAGAAGGTGGAGTGGGTAAAATCAAAAACATAGAATAGAGCTTGTGTAATAGATTTAAATAATCCCAGTATGCTATGGCTGCTAATCTATCCCATAAAAATGTATTAACGAATTGTAAATTAACCTGAAAAATATTAATGATGAAGCACTTAATAAAAATGAAAAGAATAGTACTGGTATTTATAGCATTAATTTTTTCGGTAAGTTTATATTCTCAAACATCCACTGGAATAAAGTACTTTAAAGACATTGAACAATCGCGTGAAGTAAAAGAAAAGAAAGGGGTATTTATTGAAAGTAGCGAGTGTTTAAATGATAGCATAAAAAGAGTAACATTTAAAGACATTGGTACTGATAGAACTATTTGGATAAAAGTGTATAAGTACAATAAACCATTTGGTAATTGGTATTATTATAATGGAAATGGACAGATAACAAATAGAATATTGTATGGATACGATAAGCCAAAAGGATATTATAAATGCGATGTTGAAGACAGATTACATTCAGGAAAATTGGTAGAATTAAATAAAGAAATTCCATTAGTTTTTAAAGATAAACAGATATCAAAACAGTATGAACATGGCTTTATGCAATGGGTGGCTATAAATGTTGTGTATCCATATGGTGCCAGGGATCGGGATATTCAAGGAGAAGTTGTGGTTGGGTTTACGATTGATGAATTAGGAACTATTGGTTCTGTTCAAATTGTAAAAGGTGTGCATGAATTACTGGATAAAGAATCAATAAAGGTTGTAAAGCAATTGCCTCAATTTGAACCTGTAAAACTGAATGAGAAAAATATTGGAGTGTATATTGAGTGTCCAATAAAATTTTCGCTTGAGTAAGAAATAATAATGGTGTTCATACTTCACACCACAGAATTTCTTTTTTATCATCCTTTTCACCTATGGGTTCCCCACCTGCATTGCTCATTCCGTTTGGTGCGTCAATAACTTTCTCTTCTTAAGTAGAGGAACGATCAAAACCTCACTCTATCTCTCTCCTCAAGGAGAAAAGAACCCCGCTTCAAGAGCCAATGCTGAATGTTGAGTTTTCCCTTTTAGGGAAAATGCCGATAGGCAAAAGGGTGTTTTAAATAATGATTAATTAGAAAATTGATCTTGTCCTCAAGCCGGACGGGCTCACTCTTTTCTCCTTAGATGAGAAAAGGGTGCAAAAGAAT
>Ga0070724_10002438_pt1 | contig 10284 bp, 8 predicted proteins | sample tdDd001_FD_67278 | JGI IMG/M metagenome (GOLD analysis project Ga0070724, IMG submission 67278) | Marine sediment microbial communities from the Atlantic coast under amendment with organic carbon and nitrate - tdDd00.1 | ecosystem: Environmental > Aquatic > Marine > Coastal > Sediment | place...
CGGATATTTGGTTTACGTGGCAAGGAACTATTGGTTCCTTAGATGCGAGAATTTACGGGTTGGTTGCAAATGAATTGCTGGTTGCGTTGCCAATGTTCATTTTTATGGGGATCATGCTTGATCGATCAGGAGTTGCTGAGAAATTGATGCACTCGCTTACTGGCCTATTTTCCACTCTGAAGGGAGGATATGCGGTATCAGTTGTCATCGTAGGAATTCTTTTGGCGGCTTCGACCGGGATCGTAGGCGCTTCTGTGGTGCTATTAGGAATGCTTTCTATCGGCCCTATGCTTTCTCAAAGTTATAATAAGGGTTTGGCGGTAGGGACGGCTTCAGCTGTCGGTGTTTTAGGGGTAATCATTCCGCCGAGTATTATGTTGGTGTTGCTTGCTGATAGACTCGGTACACCCGAGGCCTCTGTTGGACGGCTTTTTATGGCTGCAGTTGTCCCGGGGTTACTTCTGGCTTTTGGATATATACTCTATATTGTAACCTCTGCATATTTAAGACCTAGCTTTGCCCCATCGCAAGACACCGTTAGAAATTTTTCAATTCGTTATTTAATTGGTTTTTTACGGGCCGCTTTACCAGCCCTCGCTTTAATATTTGGCGTTCTTGGTTCAATTGTCTCCGGTATTGCCACTACAACCGAGGCATCGGCTATTGGAGCTGCTGGAGCTCTAGTTCTCGCAGGGCTTAACAAGCAGTTGAATATAATGGTTGTATCTGCAGCGCTTCATCAAACGAGCCGAACGATTGCATTTATATTTGGTATTTTTCTAGGAGCAACCGTATTTGCATCAGTTTTACGTGGTGTTGGTGGGGACGACGTAATTAGAAATTTAATAATTGATCTTCCGTTTGGTGCGACGGGTGTCGTAATTTGTATTTTGCTGTTAACATTTGTCTTGGGTTTTTTTCTTGATTGGATTGAGATAACGCTTATAGTTCTTCCCCTGGTTGCCCCAACTGTTTTTAGTTTAGGTGTTGACCCTGTTTGGTTTGCGGTTTTATTCGCTTTGTGTCTTCAAACATCTTTTTTGACTCCTCCAGTAGGACCTGCTCTTTTTTACATTAAAGGCGTATGTCCGACCGCTATTAAAACCAGGGATATTTATACTGGCGTTTTTCCGTTCATTATTATTCAGTTGTTGGTTCTTTTTGCGGTTTTTGTTTTAGATGATTTGGCTACCTGGCTTCCAGATATTATTCATAATTAGAGATTCCCATTGCATTGTGTTGCGATCCTTTTGGCCCCTTGTGGGGCCATTTTTTTGCTTGCGAAGCCGGCAATCCCGGCCATCTGAAACTCAGTGGTAATAGCAGAGAACAATTCTACTGGCAGTGGCGTCGCTGGCTTACGTGGGTCTTGAAGAATCCTTAGGACGGTAACGGTACATAAGGCAAGTGGACCTGTTTCTGAAGCCCGGGAGGGTAGGTGTGCAGAAATGCGCGACACCCGTTACTCAGTTAGACCTGTGCTTTGCTAGTAGAGCGTGTGATCTTCAAACCGTGAGCCAATTTAGCAATCGGGAAAGTGTGGCACAGAATCCTGGCGCAGCTGGGTGCAGCTGCGCGAGGTAAAATCCGAGGTCGCGGTGTGTGTGAGGTGGCTGATGAAGTTGTAATAGCGACTATTTTTCGGATTTAGAAACCTCTTATCAGCGTGGATCACAAAACCGGGATGACTGCTAGGGAGTTTCAGCGAACCTGTCTAGGCTACATACTATGGTTGGATGCGAAGGGAGGGCGAAAATCATTGAAGTGAAATGCGGAGGACCAGTGTGAGGGATGCTGCGTTCAAAGGCTGCCCGACGGGTTAGGGATGTGCATCGAGGCGCTGCGGGGACACATTGGCTTGGTAAGGGAGCAGAGAGATACTGTGGCGGCCGACTGCCAGAGTGCTAGTACCCGGACGGATCGGTTGATACAGACCGGCAGCCAGGCCTATCCTCTATGCCGGCACGACAGAGATGTGCAGGCAGGAATGCATACTATAGTCTGAACTGTTTGATGAAGCATGATGGGCAGTTGTTGTTCTCTTATACGGGCCAGGTTTACCAAGGGTGCTGTCATAAGGGCCAGATCATTGCATAAGCCTGACCTTCGCTGGTTCTTGGATTGCCTTAAGAATCGCTACTGGAACCTCGTTGCATAACCATCTATCAACTAACCTGTGGCTGTTGGCGAACGCTCCTACGCTGTCGCTCCGGCACGCCGCAAAGCCAAGGCGTTATTCCAAAATCTTAATGTCCGCTTTGCGACCAAAGCTTCAGTTTCGAACCTCCACCGACCAACTTCGTCACCCGGAGTCGCCAGTTGCCGTTCGACGTCGTCATTGGCATTGCCCCAGAGCAGATCGGAAACGATCGGTTCTTTTCCGATTAGCGTGAGAATTAGCTCCCGAAGTCGGGACGGCATCGATTATCGTAAGTTTCTGTCACTTGAAATGTGATTTGACGCTTGTTCGTAGTTCATCAACCGGCCCCCGTTTCTTGCCGTTTTCCGCACCTTTGCCATACTGAATGGGTCGGAATAGGGCACTCGAACAGCCCCCTAATTCCTCCCTGTAATTGACAGAACCCCGGAGGGGAAATGTCAAAATCCATCACCAGCGCCCGTCCCGAAATACGCGTTCGCAAGGGTTTCAGGAGCGACCTCTGGTGTCGTTGCCGATCACCGAGGTGACCATCGATTGGGACCGGGCCATCGATGTGGGCCCCGGCTTCTTTTTCGCAATCTTTCTTGGAACGAGGCAGAGTCCAAAGGAACGCTGAAGCATGAAACCACTTTTCCTTTCGATCTTTTTGTGTTTTTCAACACTAGGGTGGTCTTCAACAGTTGCAGCAAACTACGCACATTATTCAACCCAATCGTTGATGGCTATGTGTACTGATACCAGTGTATTCGCTGATCAAGCCTGCAAGAGCTACATCAGAGGCGTTGTCGAGACTTGGTTTTTGAAGGATTTGAGGTCAGTGGATCCCAACGGATTCTCAAGCGAAAATGGCACCCCTGTGTATTGCGAAACAATATTCAAAGTGAGCGATGACGAGTGGAAGCGTATTGTTATTAAAAACATAGACTCGACCGAGCGAAATTTCGCCTCTGCGGATGTTATGAGCGCGCTTTTTAAGGGCCTCTGTGAATGACGATCGACGTCAAGGCTCCCATGCAACTGGACCATTTTGTCCTGATTAGCAAGACAAGCCAGCTCCTCAGCGCGAAACCCGCAGACTTGAAGCGAAACGTTGACTTTGCGCACAAGCCAGAATTCTGATCTTCCTAAACAAAAGCGAACATCGAGTCAGGGCGTTCCTCCGCAGCCTCCAGCCTCATCACAGCCATTTCATCCAGTATGATTGGCGGAGCAAATTATAAAAGCTGAATGATCACATGGCAGAGATGGCCATGCTCAGCTAAGCTGTTGTTTTATAAATTTATGTGCAGCGTGATTGATGGTTCGAAGGCAGTAATAATGACGCAGTCAAATTTCTGCAATGATAAGGCGCGCTGCCTAATTGCTGTTAGCCCCAAAGCTTGTACGACTCTAAAAGTTACGGAAATAGTGAGATATTGATGGATACCTTCAAAAAAATACGGCTGTCAGGCTGGCGTCAATTTGGTAGCGTGGATATCGAATTTGACTCAGATATCACTGTTTTAACCGGTCCCAATGGGTGCGGAAAAACTACGATCCTCAACGTCCTAGCGAGACATTTTGGCTGGAACATTAATTTCATATCCACACCATATATTGGCAAAAAGACTAAGAAGAAACTTTGGTCTGATATATGGTCTTCTTTTAAAGCTGAAACTGAGAGTGCATCCACTCAAACTCAGGTTGGCACTATTGAGTACTCAGACGGAAAAGAATGTAAGCTGGTTGTCCCTGTACAAAACAAGGCGCAATACCAGTTGCAGTATCAGGGTCAGCAGGGTCTGGTTGGTTTAAATATTCCTTCGCATCGCCCAATAATGAGTTACTTTCAGCTGCAAAATATTCCAACTAACCCTAAAACAAACCAGCAGCAACACCAAGAATTTCAACAATTACTTTTCCAAGCTTATGGGTCAGATAACGTAAGAAACCCAGGCGTGATATTAAAGCAATCTCTGATTTCCCTGGCTCTATTTGGAACTGGTAATGAGCATGTGCAACCAAATCCAGAATTTAGGAGTCTATTTGACGACTTTCAAAAAGTTCTGCGGGTCGTGTTGCCAGGGTCGATAGGTTTTAAGAAGTTGGAAATTCGCAGCCCCGATATAGTCTTAATTACCGAATCAGGTGATTTTCCGCTGGATGCTATGTCAGGGGGTGTTAGCGCCATTTTTGGTATGGCTTGGCAGATACATATGTACGGTGCTGATAAAGAAGGCTGTACTGTAATCATAGACGAGCCTGAAAATCATCTTCATCCTAGTATGCAAAGAGAATTTCTAACGCTTTTGCGACAGGCCTTTCCCAAATTCAAATTTATTATTTCTTCCCATAGTCCTTTTGTTATAAGTTCTGATCCACATGCGAGCGTTTATGCTTTGGTTTATAATGACGAGAAGAGGATCGTGTCAAAGCGATTAACTAATGCTGATTTGACAGGATCACCTAATAAAATTTTAAAAGAAATACTGGACGTTCCTACCACCTTACCGATGTGGGTGGAAGATGAAATTCGATCGATATTATCAAAGTATGAAGGCGAGTCTGACAATGAGGGAAAAGCCGAAAAAATACTTGAAGAGCTGAAGTCTCTTGGGTTGAACAATTCCTTGTCTGAGTTTTTGGAGAAATAAAGATGAGGAGCGTGCCAAAAGTTGATAAGCCCGAAGTTCTAGCCAGCAATGAGGAAGTTTGGATAGAGGAATACCGAAAAGATCCCGGTAATTCGACAAAAAAATATAGATATCGGCATAGAGATATTAAAGAGGCTTTGAAAAATGAAACCGGATTCAAGTGCATATATTGCGAAAGTAAGATAGGTCACAATACCCCTGGTGATGTTGAGCATAAAATCCCTTCATCAGTGTGTATAGATAAGCATTTTTGCTGGGAGAATTTTACCATCGCATGCACTGAGTGTAACCGTCGTAAAAATGCATATTTCGATGAGGGGGTCCCATTTCTGGATCCTAATGAAGATACTGTGGAGGAAATGGTTGAGCACCTAGGACCGATCGTAATTTGGAAGCCAGGGCACGAAAGAGCAGAAGTTAGTATCCGTATACTAGAATTAAATGGCCACAATAGAGCCCAATTGATTTTCAGAAAAATAGAAAAGATAGAAGAAGTTAACAATCTATTTGAGAGATATCAGAGAGAGGCCAGTCCATTGTTAAAGAGGGTTCTTGAAAAACAGCTGATTAGCATGGCAGACCCAACAAGTGAATACTCGGGTATGGTACTGGACATCCTTGAAAAAAAAGGGCTAACAAATCAAAGCACTCGGTCACCGTAAACTGTGCCGGTGTTTGAGGCGGTACGGCTTTGAGTAGATAGGTTTAAGGTTCTTTCTATGGGTAATTCCGAACAGATTAGCCACTACACAACTTTGCACGGCTTTAGGTCAATTATCGAGTCCGAGGTCATTTGGGCTACGAATGTAATGTATCTGAATGATAGTAAAGAATATTTTCATGCTTTTGATGTTTTTAGAGTCGCTTTAGAGAGATTTAGCCAACAACCTGATTTGGACAATGAAGATGGGCGATATTTCCTCTCAGAATGCAAAAGCTGCATTGACGGGATCGATGAAATTGGTGCGGAACAACATTTTATTCTGTCACTATCTGAGAATTTAGATCAGTTGAGCCAGTGGCGTGCTTACGGCTCGATTGGGATCGTTTTTAATGTAGATCGACTCCGCGAAAGTTTTTTTGAAAAATCTGCCCCAGTCTCAGAGTTTGATTACTGTAAATATAATGAAGCGTCGCTGGACGAGGAAATATTTACAAAACTCTTGAAACTTTACGACGCATTCAGCTTGGAGAAGCTGAAAAAAGGAAAAGGGTGCATTCACTCCTTAATAGTCGATTTTCAACTTTATCTTTATGATGTTGCAGCATTTTATAAGCACGGCGGCTTTCACGAGGAGTGCGAAGTGAGAGTATCTTGCTTCTCTGAAAAGAGGCAAGATCTCAAATTCCGTTCAACTGATTCCTATTTGGTCCCATATATAGAAGTACCTTTTGATCTGAAATCAATTGATTCAATCATGATTGGCCCATGTGTTGATCCTGCGCGAACAGAAAAATCAATAAAGATGTTTTTAGATCAGAAATTTTCTGGTCGGCCACCTGCGGTGCTTAAGTCTAAAAGCCCCTACCGAAACTGGTAGAATCCAATAACAATCGGCTGCACAGCGACCGTTTTTCCGCCGCTTCGCGGCTCCAAGCCGGCGCGTGAGCCCGGCGTAATCTCTCAATGTGAATGTCCGCTTAGCGACCACACTGAACTCCACGCCTCAGTCACCAAACCATCTCCAATTGCCAAGAAACCCACGTTTGGTGGGCCAGAGTTGTCATATGAGCCGATCTAGAGGGGGCAGGGCAGCTATGGGTCCCGCGCTATCAACAAGACTCATCACAAGTGGGCTGAAAATTTTAACTTGGCAGGTAAGCACTCCGGGGGCGTTTGAACATTAATAATGAGTGCGCTCCAAAGTTTGTTCGTTTGCTGGACTAACCAACATATTTGTACCCTGCATCCCGCAACGCTTCCTTCAGTGACGCCTCGGGAGGTTCTTTGTAAATGAGCGTTGTTGTGGGAGACACATGGCCAGCGGTTTTTTTGCGCGACTTTAACTGACTTCTTTTGTTCATGAATAATATTTGTCATTAAAGTCTGCCGGCCACTGTGGGAGCTGGCTCGCTCAATACCCGCCCAATGCCTTTGAATGAGAGCAACGTGTTCCTGGAGAGTGTTGGGAGAGCATGGGCCTCCTTTCTGAGTCAGGAAAAGAGGATCCGTCTTTTTCACCGAGGGGTTCGCTTCCAGGCGGATCGCAAGGTGATTTTCTATGGCCGTTCTCAGCGCAACGTCACTTATTGGAAGATCGCGCGATTTACCACGATGTTTTTTGACCTCAGGATAAAAATCCTCCGGCTTGATCTCGGCACCAGCCTTAGCCATGGTTTCAATTCGCTGAACAAGCTGGTGGAAGTCGTGAACACTAAAACTGATCCGACGCCGCTGATACGTGGATTTGGATCGTTTCAACGCATCGGCACCTTTGATGTAAGCCGCAGGCAACGCCAGTATTTCTTTAAGTTTGGAAGAACGTTGGCCATAGGTTTCAGGGCCGAGTTCGGCGACGTCTTTGATCTGGAGCAGCACGATTTCCTGGACTGGCAGTCCGAGCTTGAAGCTGATCTGAACCAGCGCTGTGTTCTTTTCGGGAAACGGACATTGTTGCGCGTTGTAACGTCGATTTCTCCCAGAACTGACGTCTTACGGTTTTCAATCATCAGGATCGGATCGTTTCAACAGGATTATCGATAACCCCGTTCTAGGTTTTGTCTCATGTCACAGGGAGGTTCCGAGGCTGCCATACCGAAAAACCGCACTCCTATTCGCATGATACTTATCGAGAGGTATGAGGATGTCTTTTACCGGCATTGTTTTATACCTTTCGCACCCAGGGCATTATCAGAAATTTCGGAATTCGGTCAGAGCTGACGCCATTCCATAATCGAAATTAACCGCCAAAAAACAAGGCACTGATCGCCCGAAAGGGGCGCTACTCGAGAAAAAGCCGAAAAGCCCTCAGAATCATGAATATAGAAAGGTGGGCGACGAATTTAGTACTTCCTGTGAAAATTTAGTACTTTCTGCGGCTATTCTTTAGCACTTTCTGTGGTCGTCCAAAAAAATCGCTATGATGTTATTCGAACCCATATCAAACTGCGCATAATGTATATTATGTTAAATATGGTAATTGATCTCCTTAAGCTACTGCCCGATTCCGGCATCATATAAGACTCCAACGGTTTGGAACCTAGCCTCTCCAGAACTGCGGAGAGAACATCACAAAGACGCTGAGTAACTCCAATCGCCCGAGTAACATCGCCAGCATTAATACCCATTTCGCTGCATCCGGTAAGGTTTGGAAGTTTCCAGCGGGGCCTATAATGTTACCAAGGCCCGGCCCTACATTCGCCAACGCGGTCGCGGCACCAGTTAAACTCGTGACAAGATCCAACCCCAAGGCAGCAAGAATTGCAGCGACCACCGCCAGTGTTGACAGAAAAATGAATGAAAACGCTACGCTGGAGGCTACGATTTCGTCACTGATTATTCGCCCATTGTACCGCCTTCCAATGACTGCATTTGGATGAAGCAGCCTTATTACCTGCTCTCGCAATAAGAGCATGGACAACTGAAATCGGAAAATTTTCATCCCTCCACTTGTAGACCCCGAACAGCCGCCAACAAATGTCAGAAAGAAAAACAGAACGACCACAAACGGGCCCCAGAGTGTGTAATCCTGTGAAGCGTAGCCAGTGGTTGTTACTACGGACGTCACGTTAAATAAAGCATGAACGAAAGCATCCAGAGGAAATGTGCCGTCATTTAAAACTTGATAAAAAGCAATGAGAACAGCGATCACAAGGAGAAATTTCAGAAAGAAATGAATTTGTTGGTCGCGAAGAAGAGGCTGCGCCTGGCCATTCAAAAGCCTTACAAACAGAAAAAACGGGATTCCGCCCAACATCATGAAAATGCTCGATGCAAACAGAATGGAAAGTTGATCGAACTGGCCCATTGAGCTGTCCGAAGTCGAATAACCTCCGGTCGATACAGTGGTCAGGGCATGATTTATGGCGTTGAACAAATCCATGCCCAGGAGCCAATACGTCAGAATGCAGCCGAAAGTTAGTGCGAGGTAACTGAAAACTAGCCCTCGGGCCAGCCGATTCGTTCGGGGCACCGCTTTTTCGGTCCATTCGGAGGATTCTGTCGCGAACAATCGCATGCCGCCGATTCTCAGGAATGGCAGGATGGCGACAGCCATACCGATAATCCCTATACCGCCCATCCACTGCATGATTGAGCGCCAAAGAAGAATATCGCCTGGCAGATGATCAATGCCGGTCAACACAGTGGAACCGGTGGTTGTGACACCGGAAATGCTCTCGAAAAAGGCGTCGGTAACACTTAGCCTTAAATCGCTGAGCAGCAGCGGGAGGCTTGAGAATAATGGAATGACAATCCAGGCCGAGACCGTGAGAATAAACATCTGCCGCTGTTTCAGCGCATGCCGGCGCTTCCCTCCGGCGCTGAAAAAACACACCACACCAACGCCAAAGCAGATACTTGCCGATTTCACGAAAGCCAGCCAATCCGGTGTGTCGCCAAGCATCAGGAGGTTCACGGGCAAAGTCATCAGAAAACTGAGAAGAATCAGTAGGAATCCCAGTATCTGTATTACTGGAAGTATATTAAACAGAGCCACCATCAGTATCGCCCGAACCTCTCATGTATGGCCTTAGCCCACAAGCAGCCAATTACGGCCCCAGTCAATTGAGCATAAGTCCAAAAAGTTTGAAAGAGCAGTCCCGCTCTCATATGAGTCCCAAAATAATCTCCTCGGTGCACCGCGACGCCGTAAGGAAATCATATCCGGATTCGAATTAGGACGTTTCAAACGGAATTTTTACGGTATTTTTACGGCCAACCCCGGATTTGGTCATCGAATTTTTACGCCCCTCCCCAGCACCATAAAGACACACTCACTGAAGGAGACAGAGCGTGTCTACTTTCCTGTTACTTGTTTCTGTTGCAGTCGGCGCCTACCTGGTCGCCGCCCTGCTCTGGCCCGAGAGGTTCTGACCATGGCACTGATCGGCATTGGCATCATTCTGGGGCTGTTTGGCCTGTGTTTCCTGTTCATTGATTTGGAGGAACGGCTGTGAACGAGGTCATTGTAATCTATTCCGCCACGCTTCTTATGGCGTGGCCAATGGGTAAGTACATCGCAGGTGTTTTTGGCGGCGCCAGGGGGACGGCGGGCGCCGTTTTTCTGCCGGTGGAAAACGGTCTGTATCGGCTGTTTGGTGTTGACCCCTCCCAGGCCATGAGCTGGCAGGGTTACGGCAAGGCGTTGCTGAAACTACACCTAGCTCTGGTCTTGATCGTCTTTGGCTTTTTGATGGCCCAGGGCTTTCTGTTTCTGAATCCAGACGGTATCAGCGGCATGAGCTGGGACCTGGCGCTTCATACGGCGGTCTCGTTCCTTACCAATACCAACCAGCAGCATTATTCGGGGCAGGCGCAGCTCAGCTATC
>Ga0070724_10002442_pt1 | contig 10278 bp, 11 predicted proteins | sample tdDd001_FD_67278 | JGI IMG/M metagenome (GOLD analysis project Ga0070724, IMG submission 67278) | Marine sediment microbial communities from the Atlantic coast under amendment with organic carbon and nitrate - tdDd00.1 | ecosystem: Environmental > Aquatic > Marine > Coastal > Sediment | place...
AAGCCACTGAACCTAAAGGCTGTATCTGTGGCGATATTCTTAGGGGCTTGAAAAAATCCACCGATTGTCCATTATTTAGGATGGTATGCACACCCGATAATCCGGTTGGAGCCTGCATGGTATCCAACGAAGGTGCCTGCCAGGCTTCTTTCAGATACAACGGACTGGTTTCCTGATGTGAAACACCTTAATCCTATTACGGCGACTAAAAACCAAATTTCTGAACCATTATTCTTACAACACGCTTATGAAAAAAACAATAACTCTTGGGCACGGCAGCGGCGGAAAACTTTCTCATAAACTCATACGGGAAGTATTTATGAAATATTTCGAAAATGATATATTATTGAAACAAACAGATTCGGCCATTTTACCTGCCATTAAGAATAAGCAACTGGCCATGACTACTGATGCTTACGTGGTGAATCCCATTTTTTTTCCCGGTGGTGATATTGGAAAACTGGCGGTGTGCGGTACTATTAACGACCTGGCTGTTTCTGGCGCGGTGCCCCTTTACCTCACTGCCTCTTTCATTATCGAAGAGGGCTTTCACATCAACGATCTGATTAAAATAGTGCAATCCATGGCTAGAGAAGCACACCTGGCCGGTATAAAAATAGTGGCAGGCGATACCAAAGTGGTCAATCACGGCCAATGCGATAAAATCTACATCACCACCACCGGACTGGGCGAATTACAAACCAAATACAGCTCTATTTCTACTGGTGATAATATTAAAAGCGGTGATGCCATCCTTATCAATGGTGCAATTGCCAGCCATGGGATGGCCATCCTTTCAGCGCGTGAAAATCTCACCATTGATGGATCCATCCACACCGATTGTGCAGCGCTGAACCACTTGATCCAGTCGCTATTGAGTGCCGGCATTGAAATTAATTTTATGCGCGATGCTACCCGCGGAGGTATCGCCACCATATTAGCCGAGGTGGCTCACACTACCGGTTTAGGCATTGAAATAGAAGAAGAAGCCATCCCCATCCATGATCCAGTATTGGGCTTATGCGAGATTCTTGGCTTTGATCCCTTATATGTAGCCAACGAAGGTAAAGTTATCATGGTGGTGCCCGACGATCAGAAAGAAAAGGCTATGCAACTCATGCAACAGCACCCCGAAGGAGAGCAAGCAGCGCTGATCGGCCAAATCACTACCGACCATCCGGGTGCTGTTATCCTGAATACGGTGATTGGCGGGCAAAGTGTTCTGGGTTTGCTGTCAGGTGAACAATTGCCACGGATTTGCTAAAAAGTGGCTATAAGAAAGCTGCAACAACTGCGTTACGCTTGCTCCTAGATTTGGTCATTTACAAAAGTAAACTCACAATTTTCGACGCTTCGCAAGCCTTGTACTTGTAGCTTGCTTAAGAGCCATTTTAAAAATAATGGTAACTACGCAGAATCAATACATAAGTATCTCCGAATGGTTCGAAGGCTTCTTTGAATGGCTCGGAGACAGCTCCATTTTCTCCACCTATATTACCTTGACATTATGAAGGTAAATTCGTAAATTAATACTGAAAAACTTCTTTATTACATATACATATGGCAAGTGTTTTTCAAATAAAAAAGTCCTCATGGCAAACTATGTTGGAGACACTAATCTTCGATTATACGATATATGCTCCCTTACAAATTCAAAACACGCTTGATTACCAATTGCTCTCTTCCGAAGATATTCCCCACATTATTTACAATACTCCAAAACCCGTTTCACCGCTAAAAATATTCTTCCTGCCGATAAAAGAAAATGTAGTCCGCCAACCACCTGCTTTCCGGCCAGGCATCATCATAGGATGCCCGGCGTGCGACCTGCAAGCCATTGACATATTGGATAAAATCTACCTCAACGAACCCTTCACTGATACTTACTATAAGCAACGCCGGGAAAACACCATTTTAATTGGGACGGATTGCCACAGTCAATTGCCGCATTGCCATTGCACCACTTACGGCACTACCCCTTGCCCCGACAAACATGCAGACATCTTACTTTCAGCCATAGATGATGAGCTGATACTCGTTCCTAAAACAGAAAAAGGAATCCAGTTAACGGAGCAATTGAAGGAATTATCCAGCCCCTCTGAAGAGATACTGAGTCGGTTACGCATCACAAGAAACACCATAGAGAAAGAATTAAACAAACAAAATAAAGAGCTACCCAACTACCCTGAAACAGGTCAGCTCATTAAAAACAGCGACAATCACATCTGGAAGAAATATGCCAGGACATGTGTTTCATGTGGAGCTTGCGCCACTATCTGTCCTACTTGTACCTGCTTCTTATTGGTTGACCGTCCCGGCTTTGAAAAAGTACGCCAGATGGATGCTTGCCAGCTGCCAGGCTTTGCCCGCATAGCGGCAGGCGAAGATCAGTTGGGAAATCGCTCTGTCCGGTTTAAAAACCGCTACCTGTGCAAATATGTGTGGAAATCGGAGAATTTAAACTCCATAGCCTGTACGGGTTGTGGCCGATGCATTGAGACTTGTATCGGGAATATTAATAAGAATGAATTGTTTATGGAGATAAAGGGAAACGAGATAAAATAGATGATGGAATTAAATTGAAACATGTGGAAATACAATTGATGAAACCGTGAACGAAACTCAAAACATATACGCGCCTGTAAAAGCCAAAGTAGATCGCATCATCGACGAATCGCCTTTGATTAAAACCTTTGTGTTAATACCTGAAAAGGCATTTACATTTAAGACAGGCGAGTTTATTGAGCTTACCCTTGATGGCATTGGCGAAGCGCCTTTTACGCCTTCTTCTTCTCCATTTGACACCCATAAACTGGAAGTCACCGTCATGCGAACCGGATACGTGACCGATCGCCTGCATCAAATAAGGCCGGGTGAAACGGTTGGAATACGTGGGCCCTTTGGCAGGGGATATCCACTGGATGAGTTTTTCGACAAAGAAGTGATCATCCTTGGTGGCGGCTGTGGTTTCGCTCCTATCCGATCACTTATCTATAACCTGATTGCCGAAAAAGACAAACTCAGGAAAGTAACCTTGTGTTATGGCGCCAAAACACCTGAAGAATGTATCTACAAACCTTTTGTGGCTGAAGTGCGCAACATCGACAAATTCGAAGTACTGAGAAGCGTGGATCATGCCAATGAATCCTGGGGCGAACGAGAAGGAGTAGTCACCCTTCTGCTGGATGATATAACGGTAGACATCAACAATTCGGTTGCCGTGGTATGTGGACCACCTATCATGATGAAATTTGGCACCCTTAAACTCATAGAAAAAGGATTCACTGAAGACAAGATCTATCTATCCATGGAAAAAAACATGTCGTGCGGCCTGGGCAAATGCGGCCATTGCATGATGGGAAATGTATTTGTGTGTAAAGATGGCCCGGTATTCTGTTACAGCGAAATCAAGGATATGACTGATATATGGACATAATACTAATACAATAGATCGTTAGATTTTAGATAAAAGTCAGGAGATCTATTTACATGGCATTCAAAATCAGTCTTGATACTGAATAGTTACAATAGATCTAATGAAAATGAAGAAAAAAGTACTCATCGACATAATGAAGCTTCGCGAATTGGAATCGTGTACTAACGAAGCCATCGACCCTGAACTTCTGAGAGGTAAAACTTTTAAGACGATCAGGGAATTCGCTTCCTTTTGGTATACCTGCCGCCACTGTGAAGATCCGCCATGTGTCAATGTATGTCCGGCCGATGCATTAAAGAAAGCTAAAAACGACATGATCAACCGGGCCCTGAACCTCTGCATTCGTTGTAAAACTTGCATCACAGCCTGCCCGTTTGGCACACTGATGCCCAACTTATTTGCAACTAAAACTGACGGTTACAAGTACTTTGATTTAGGTAATGAATCCGACCTGGTAAAGTTTGCCGAGTCTTTTGACCATGATGCTGTCGCTGTGGTTGAGATGGATGAAAAACCAGAAGAGCACATTTACAAACTATCGGAACATGTATTAATTAAAGAGCGAAAATGGGCCGCTGAAACTGAATAGCCATGCTAACATCTGTTCTATATTATTTGATATTTCCAGGCTTACTGTTTGCCGCAGTGGCAGGCGGACTATTATCGTGGTTCGACCGCAAGGTAACTGCCATGGTTCAATTTAGGAAAGGTCCCCCTATCCTTCAGCCCTTTTACGATTTTTTAAAACTACTGCTCGTAAAAGAGACCATTTTACCTGCCAAAGGATCAGCCGTGACATTTGTGTTGATGCCGGTAGTCGCACTTATTGGCGCCACGCTGGCCTGTGTACTCATCCTGATGCCTGCATTAAACCTTACAGAAGGTTTTAATGGAGATATAATTGTTATTTTTTATTTACTAAATATTCCTCCACTAGCATTTATCATTGGAGCTATGGCATCGGGCAACCCCCTGGCCTCCATAGGTGCCTCGCGCGAGATTAAACTCATCATCAGCTATGAACTTACTTTTCTATTAATCCTGACCGCAGTCATTTTGAAATCAGGAATGAGTATCTCTTTAAGTGATATCATAGCTAAACAGTCGTCACACACCTTTGCAGGCAGTTTTTCAGGTGCCCTGTTATTCATTGCAGCCCTATTCTGTATTCAAGCCAAACTAGGATTGGTTCCATTCGACATTGCCGAAGCTGAGACAGAAATCAACCATGGCTCTTTTATTGAATATTCCGGATCGACCTATGCATTGGTTATTCTCACCAGGTATATCATGTTATTCACCCTGCCGGCCTTTTTAAGCATAGTATTACTGGGAGGGCTCCATTTTAAAGGGATACAGATTCTATACTCCCTGTTGAAAATACTTGGCATTGTGTTATTGTTAACACTGATACGAAATACAAATCCGCGCCTGAAAATTGATCAGGCCATGCGGTTCTTTTTTGTGTGGATGAACCTGGTGGCCGTTGCGGCCATTGCTCTAACATTGTCGGGATGGTAAATACAGCTATTAGCCTCCTGAAACTAACAGCTATGAACTAAAAGCTAAAAAAAACGAACATGGGGATTAAGTCACATAGTTTCAAAAAATCGTTATGGTTGTTCCATTTCGGGGGAGCATCATGCAATAATTGCGACATTGAAATACTTGACTGCCTCACCCCTCGCTACGACGTGGAACGTTTCGGAATGAAATTAGTAGGATCAATTCGTCATGCTGATGTTTTGCTGGTCAACGGTTCCATCAACCGGAAAGATAAAGAGCGCCTTTTGGAAGTGTATCACCAGGCGCCCAAACCCGTACTTGTGGTGGCCATTGGTGCCTGTGGCTGTACAGGTGGCATCTTTGCCGAGGGGAATACATTTGCAGGCCCTGTAGATCAGATCATACCGGTGGATGCCTATATACCGGGTTGCCCACCAAAACCGGAGGCTATTATAGCGGGTATTGTGAAATTGGTGAATAAATAATTTGAGATTTTAAAATGAGTATCAAGCATTAAGGCTGAAGGCAAAAACAAACGACTAAAGGAATTTCGATGAATACGACTGATATCATACAAAAAATTGAAGACACCCTGCACACCCGAATTCAGGAGGTGGAAATTAAAAGTACCCACAGGGTATCCATTTGGATTGATACAGAAGCATTGCTTAAAGCGGCGCGGGTTCTTCTTTTTGAGCTTGAGTTCCGGTTCATCATAGCATCAGCCTACCAAACCAAAGAAGGATTTGAAATATTATACCATTTCAGTTTTGATCCCATTGGATTAATCATCAACGTGAAGGTATTACTACCGGAAAAGAAGCCTGAAATTGAGTCTCTTTGCCCGATACTCACAGCTGCCAACTGGATTGAACGAGAGATGCATGAATTGTATGGTATCTTCTTCATCAACCATCCAAATTTGGAGAAACTCATTTCAGATGGTAACTGGGCCAGTGGGGTCTACCCCTACCGACGTGATCATCTAACAACAGAATCAGATATATAAATCAAACAACTAATAATTCAAAAAAATGTCAAAAACGATTATTCCCATAGGGCCCTACCATCCGCTACAGGAGGAACCCGAACTCTTCAAACTGTATTGCGAAGGAGAGATCGTGAAGGATGTACAGTGGGTTACCGGGTATAATCACCGGGGCATTGAGAAACTCAGCGAATCAAAAACATTCGATCAGGTCTTCTTTCTGGTGGAACGAATCTGTGGTATCTGCTCCACGTCCCACCCCTTTGCTTTTGCCAATGCTATGGAAGAAATAATAAGCATAGAAATTCCTGACCGTGCCAAATATATACGTAGTATTATCGGGGAGTTGGAACGCCTCCATAGTCATTTATTATGGGTGGGACTAGCCGGCCATTTCCTTGGATACAACACCGTTTTTATGTGGGCCTGGAAATACCGGGAACCCGTACTCGACCTGTTTGAAATGATCACCGGTAATCGCAACAGTTATGCCATGTTTAAGATTGGCGGTGTCCGGCGTGATATTGAAAACGCCAAAATACCCGCTATCCGTAAGGTGTTAGATATGGTCAGAAAAAAAACAGATCTGCTGACCGGCGCCGTAATGGACGACCCGGTCATTCATGCGCGCACCAAAGGCGTTGGGATATTAACTAAAGAAGATATCAGGGAGTATGGAGCACTGGGGCCAACGGCCCGGGCATCTGGTGTAGCCATTGATGTGCGTAAGGATGATCCCTATGCTGCCTATCCTTTAGTGAAGTGGAAAGTGATTACTGCCACTGAGGGTGATGTATTTGCCAAAGCGGAAGTACGCCTGCTGGAGATGTATGAATCTATTTCTATTATTCAACAATGCCTGGACGGCCTGCTCAGGGCAAAAGAAGGAGAAATTGAAATACAAGTGAGGGAAATACCTATGGGAATAGGCAACGGCCATGCTGAAGCGCCGCGAGGAGAAGTCTTCCATTTTGTAAAAACCGATGGATCACAATATCCTGTTCGCCATAAAATACGTGCACCGAGTTACATGAACATTGCCACCTTTAAAAAATCATGTGTGGGACAAACCATTTCGGATGCCACCATAGCACTGGCAGCTGTGGATCCCTGTTATTGCTGCACCGAACGAATGGCTTATGCTTACGATTACAAAAGCGGCGAAAAGATTTTAGATGGCAACGAACTACTTAGATTGGGACAACAGAAAACAGATGCAATGCGCAAACAATTAAAAAGAAAGCCATGATTGTGCTTACCAATACCATATTACTACCATTGATCGTTGGTGTGTTGCTATTGGTCATCCCCGACCGGTTCAAGATATTTAAAGCCTTCTCAAGTCTGGTGACGTCTGCATATGTCTTCTATTTCTCCTTTCTACTGTTTTTCAATGACGCCGCCTTGGGATTGATTAGAATTACCAATATCACAGTGTGCCAGCTGAACCTGGGAGATACACTCGATGCTTTAATATCCAGTTATTTCATCTTCCGTGTTGATGCATTGAGCAAACTCATTATCCTGTTTGTAGGATTATTCTCTTTCTTAATCATCGTGTACGCTTTGTTTTTCATCACCCATAAAAAGAGAATAATCAATTACTATGCCTATATACTACTTACCCTGGGAGCCTCCAATGGCACTGCATTGGCCGATAACCTGATTCTTTTTATTGCCTTTTGGGCCTTTCTTGGCATCACGCTTTACAAACTGATAAAAGGAAATACCGAGGAGAGCGCACAGGCTGCCAAAAAATCACTCATCATGATTGGTGGATCAGATGCGTTGATGCTGGTAGGTATAGGTATTATCTGGCAAAGCAATCATACCATTAATATATCTCAACTAACTATTTACACATACGATCCTTTACCTATCATCGCTTTTCTAACCTTAATCACAGGCAGCTTTACCAAAGCAGGTGCCTTTCCTTTTCATAGCTGGATTCCGGAGTTTACAAAGAATGCACCTGCTCCATCATCGGCCTATCTGCCGGCATCATTGGATAAATTGCTTGGCATTTATTTCATGGCCAGGATATGTAATGAAATGTTTGTCCTCAACCAATGGTTAACCCTATTTATGCTAACCATTGGTGTAACGACCATTATCATAGCCGTAATGATGGCTTTAGTTCAGCACAACTACAAAAAACTGCTAGGCTATCATGCCGTTTCGCAAGTTGGATACATGATTACAGGATTAGGACTAGGAACAACACTTGGTCTAATAGGAGGATTATTCCACATGATCAATAACGCGATGTATAAGAGCGGGCTGTTTATGGTGGCCGGCAATGTAAAAAAACAAAGCTGTAAAGACGATATTAACGATCTGGGAGGATTCTCTCGAAAAATGCCTGTTACATTCATTGCTGCACTCATATTTTCTCTGTCCATTTCAGGCATTCCACCATTCAATGGCTTTGCATCCAAATGGATCATTTATCAGGGTATTATTGATTTCGGCAAGGAGCAGGGTATCGCCAATAATTTATGGATGGTGTGGCTGGCTATGGCCGTGATAGGATCAGCTCTGACACTAGCCAGTTTTATCAAATTTTTATCAGGCATCTTCCTTACCAAAGGACGAACAAACCTTTCGCACGTTAAAGAAGCTCCTGTCCTCCAACTTATCCCAATGATAATTCTGGCATTCCTCTGTATCGGATTTGGTGTATTTGCAACCACCCTCGTTGTACCATATTTATTGGAACCAATCATTGGTAAAGCCAGATACATTGGTCAATGGGATTCTGTCACGGTATCTACATTGATTCTTGCATCCATTGTACTTGGTGTGGCAATCTATGCGATTGGTATTTTAAAATCAGGCCGACGTGAAAAGAACTTCGTTGGCGGCGAAACAGATTATAAGGAAACAGGCCATGCCGTATCAGAATTTTACAATACGATTAAAGACGCGACATTCTTTTCATCCATTTATAAGAAAGCGCAAAATAACAGATTTGACATCTATTATCTCTCACGCGATGCCATTGCCTGGCTTAACCGCTTATTAAAGAATCTGCACAATGGCATTTTGCAGAACTATGCCTTTTGGCTCATAGCAGGACTTATTATTATGCTCCTGTTTTTAACTTGACTATTTTTATATGGAAGTCACCTTGTCTGTCATATTAGGATTCATGATCATAGGCGCCATCTACGCCCTGCATGCTAAAGATTTGTTATCTGCACTCATCTCATGTGGCATCGTGGGGTATGGATTGGTCATCTGTTTTCTTTTACTGAAAGCCCCTGACCTGGCCATCGTACAGATAGTAGTGGAAACCATCACACTCATCATTATGGTGGCTGTGGTATTGGGCAGTTCCCGAAAAGAAGAAAAAGAGAAAAAGACCATTTTTGCAGACGGTATCTCTTTCATCAATGGCCGCTACCTGCTCAACCTGATCTCCATAGTGATCTTTGCCGGCCTGTTACTCTATTTCTTCTCAGATGCCATTGATGTATTGTCGCCATTTGGTGAACATACCACTCGCATGGCAACAACATACATCGAAAACGGGGCTGAGCAGACTGGCAGTGCCAATCTGGTAACAGGTATTCTTTTTGACTATCGTGGATTTGACACCTTTGGTGAAGCCACCATCCTATTTACAGCGGTAATTGGGATCATCACTATTTTGAGGATAAAAGGAAAAAGTGATTAGACAGTAGTTATCAGGCAATGATCTTATTGATACAAATTGCTGATAACGAACTATTGACTAATAACTATGAACCTCGGACTTATAACTACGGACTAAAAAAAGAACCATGCACGGAATGACATCCATCGTAAAAACAGTAACCCGACTACTCGTCGGGGTCATTTTCATTTATGGAGTTTACATTATTTTACATGGCCATATCTCACCGGGTGGAGGCTTTGCCGGAGGAGCCATTATTGCGGGGGCATTAGTTCTTTTGGTTCTGGCCTTTGGGGGTAACACCATGAAACTAAAACATGAAGAAGAGGAATCTTCTCTGCTTGAAAGCTTTGCCATCCTCTTGTTTTTATTGATGGGATTAGCCGTCATATTCCTGGGCACAAAGGTCTTTTTTAGTAATTACCTGCCCAAGGGTGAGTTGGGGGAATTGATCAGCGCCGGAGTCATTCCGCTCTATAACATTGCTGTTGGGATAGAAGTAGCCGCAGCCTTGTTCACCATATTTCTGGCATTAATCATCTATAAAGAAGAGTCGAAATGATTGTATACCTAATGTGTTTCATATTATTCCTGACAGGGCTGTATGGTGTACTGAGTCAACGCAACATCATCAAAATAGTCATTGGACTCTCCATTATGGAGTTCAGCCTGTTCTTGTTTCTGGCTCTC
>Ga0070724_10002443_pt1 | contig 10275 bp, 10 predicted proteins | sample tdDd001_FD_67278 | JGI IMG/M metagenome (GOLD analysis project Ga0070724, IMG submission 67278) | Marine sediment microbial communities from the Atlantic coast under amendment with organic carbon and nitrate - tdDd00.1 | ecosystem: Environmental > Aquatic > Marine > Coastal > Sediment | place...
ACGGAGGCAAAGTAATGCGCGCCTCCATGGTTAAAGCCACCAAAGTGTTTGTCGTTCAGTTTGAACCATGGCTAAAGCGAGTTAGCTTTAATTCGGTTCGAATTGCTTAAACCACCTATAGGGGGGATGGACTAAGCTTGCCAGTCAATCAAATAACAACCCTTTAATGCCTGTCCTTGTTGATCTTCTCCTCCTAACATCAGTAAGCCTTGCTCGGTGGAAACCGAGGCGCCGTAGGCGCATCCTGTCGGAAGCTCACCTGCTTGGTGCCACTGTTTACCATCAAAACGCCAAATGTTATTACTGTAATGTTTGCTTAACCCTTGATGGGTATACCACTGCTTTTCCCTCGCCTTTTGTTGGCTACCGACAAAAAAAGCTCCGCCAGCGGCGATGTACTGGCCTTTCACCAGCCCAGCATACGCACCCGCTAAACCTTCATGCTCTTGGGGGGAGGCTTGAATGCTAGGTAACGTCGTGCTCTCTACTTCATTCAACGAATGAAAAGTAAACTTTTTCACTTGAGTGCTGCGCAGGCCCGGCTTTATTTCACCGTCTATCAGCACCACTTGATTGGCATCTTGAATAAGGCTGGCGCCACAGTTAGCCGGGTAGGGATTTTTCATTACTCTCTTCCAACTAAGCTCACAGCCATCAAATAGCCAAAGATCTTGGTTCCAACCGTACTCTTTTGGCGGCATCGACATAAACTCGACTAAGGCCGCTTGGTGTTTTTCAGGCTCTTGGCTAACATCTATCGCACTCAACTTAGCCAAAAAATCATCAAATAGCGCTTTGTTATAGCCGCCCCAAAAAACGAATTTTTCGGGTGCGACTTCACAGCCGCTTGCGCCTAATAAGCCCACAGGAATAGTCGTGTCTAGTTGCAGCCACTCATTGGTGGCGGCATTTAGGTGATAAACATCGGTTAACACTTGTGGGCTACTGCCGTTTTCTGCCCCAGCGCCAGAAAACACCCAAATGCCGCGCTCACTTGCGATAATGACTGCATCGTTTCTCGCTGTACCTGGAAACTCCGCAACTCTTTGCCAACCAAGCTCTAGCGCGTCTAAATCCAAACAGAAAAACTGCTTTCCTGCACTGCCGAGTCCTGCATAGATTCGGCGGCCAACTCGCGCTGCCACACCATTTTTCATGCCAACAGGCAGGCAAGGAAATTGAGTCATCGAAAGTGACATTTTCTACTCCATTTTTAGTTAGTAACTTGAACCGACTTGCCATCCCAAGAAAGCAAATACACCTCTTTTCGAGCGGCACGTTTGCTGTCTTCACCGCCGATAATCAAAACGCCTTTATCAGTGGTAAATGAAGCGCCGTAAGCTAGGCCATAAGGTAAGTCGGTTGATTGTGACCACAGGCCATCTTGCAGCACGTAGGTTTCTGGATTAAACGCTTTACCAAAGCCGTTGTGGGCAAACATCTTGCCTTGCTCAAACGCCCCTTTCGCGCCATGGAAGTTCGCCCCACCCGCCACAATCATTACGCCGTTGCTCTTACCAGCGAACGCGCCAGCGACCCCTTCTTGAACACTTTGACTGGATGGTTTAGGTAGATCATGTAAGCTCTTCCACGGCTGAGCAGCGCCGAAGCGAAACTGCTTCACTTCAGCGGTTCGCAAGCCTGGTTTGATTTCGCCACTCACTAGCGTGGCCTTTGAGCCCTGCGCGACTAACGCCGAACCACAGTTTGGTAGATAAGGAGACGCACCCAAATCGCTCCATTGACCAGTCTCTGGCATGTAGCTGATCACATTTGGGTTCCACTTATAGTTCAGCGGCTTCATGCCCATGTAATCGTCGACAATTTTCTGCCATTTTTCCGGCTGCTCTTTCTTACTGGTGGCATTTATGTCGGCCAAGTACTTATCAAAGTAGCCTTTGTTATAGCCACCAAAAAACAGCACTTGTTTGTTGTCAGGAGAGTAGGAAGCGGCCCCTAACAGTCCAACGGGTGTGTTAGTGTTTACTTGCGCCCAAGAGTTCGTCGTGGCGTCGTAGCGGTAAACGGTATCAAAAAGAATTGGCGCCGCATCGCTGGCGCGGTTCTTACCCGAACCACCAAAGATATAGATGTCATCGCCGACGACGCTCGCCGTTGCGCCACTACGTGCCGGGCCAGAAAAATCAGCTTGCTGCTGCCAACCTTGAGCAACATTGGCAAGATCCAGCATGTAGAAGCCTTTGCCTGCCGAGCCAAGCCCGACGTAAAGCTTGTTACCAACTTGGGCACTGACGCCACTTTTCATGCCAACCGGCAAATCAGGCCATTGATCCTTGGCCAAAACAGAAGTACTCAGTAGCAGAGAAGCAGCAAGCAAAGGTGTGATTAATTTATTGGTGTGTCGTTTATTCATTATGATTATTTCCTTATGTGAATGACCGACATCTGTCATCCTATTTTTTAAAAGTATGTAGAGAGAATGTGTTCAAATTTCACCCTCATTATTGATCGGAAAAATATATTTTTACTAGATCAAGTTAACAAAAAAATTATTTTCATAATTTAATAAAAAAAAAGCCCGCAATCGCGAGCTTCTAAAAAATAGAATGATCTCTAAATTAGCTAGTCATCAAAGGCATAACCACTTCAGCAGTCTCTAACACTGACTCTGAATACTCCGGATACATATCCAGTAAGGTGTTCACCAACACGTCTACCAGCAATAAAGCGCCAACTTTAGATGCAAACGCCCCGCCAGTCAGCGGCCCTTCAGGCCTTGCTGCAACTAGCATTTCCGTTGAAATTGCCGACAAAGGGCTATGGCTAATATTGGTAAGAGAGACCACTGGAATATTGCGCTTATAGGCCTGTGTTGCAGCGTGAACCACTTCTTTGGTGGAACCCGAGCTTGAAACCGATATCCAAAGATCCCCCTGACTACAGCGAACTGCATTCATCGCCGCAAGGTGAGTATCTTCATACATGGTCACTTTTTTGCCAATTCTCAGTAAGCGGAAAGAGAGATAACGCCCTACAATACTCGACGCACCGACCCCTACACAGCTAATAAAACTGGCACTGTGTACTAACGCACAGATCCGCTCGAGCGATTTACGGTCAATAAGTTTAGCGGTATCTTGCAAACTGGCCACCGCGTGTTGCGCCGACACATCACAGATATCACCTTCGACCTCCGGGGCGTTTTGGCTGGCAGTTTGGCTCAAATCGACAGCCAACGCCATACGAAAATCAGAGTAACCTTTGTAGCCCATGTCGCGACATAAGCGCACAACCGTCGCTTCACTGGTTTGAGTGTTTTTTGCTAAATCGGTAATCGTTTGAAACTGAACATCATTGGCATTTTCTATGATGTAGTCGGCGACTACTCTTAGCTTTTTACTCAACGGCTCAATATTGGAGCGCATTCTGACTAATAGGTTTTTAGGCGAATTCACAATAGCCTCTTTATATATTCCATGCTTGCGCCAAAATAGCAGACTCAGGAAAACAATGACATAGCCCAGAGAATTTAACTGACAATATGACGCAATATAAATTGTTAACCGATGTCACTGAGCAGGGTAGAAACCTGTCTTTTGTGCTCAATGGATAATGGCAACAACGGTTCTCGACAAACACCATAGTTCACACCAAGCTCTCCCATCGCAAACTTAATCGACTGGTAGACGCCACAACTGAGCAATTGTTCAGTAACTGCATTCGCCTTATGCTGAAGTTCCATCGCTTTTTCTACCTCAGACTGCATCATGGCTTGGTAGATACCGACATACCATTTTGACATCAAGTTATAGGTACTACCAATGCCACCACTCGCCCCCATTTGCAGACCATTAACAAGCATCGTGTCTTCACCATGGAAAATGACCGCTTGAGGCTGCTTTGCTCTCAGTCGCTCGATAAAAAACATGTCACTGGTGGTGTGCTTAATCCCAACAACGTTTTCCATTTCAGCCAGTTGAAACAACTCTTGATGACTGAAGTGGACGCCTGTTGTTCCAGGAATGTTATAAAGCAAGAGCGGCAGCGCCGAATACTGGGCAATACTGCAATAATAGTGATTTACCTCTTGCTTAGTAAAACCATAGTAAAAGGGAGGAGTCGCGGAGATAGCAGAGTAGTTAGCACAAACAGCGCTATCGACCAATTGATATACTTCATGCAGAGAAATCGCCCCAACATGCGCGATCAAAGGAACGCGACCGGCATTAATTTGTGCCACTGACTGAAAGACGCGTTTTCGCTCCTCCAAAGTCATCATAAAGCACTCCGACGAGCTACCACCAACGTAAAACCCATCAACGCCATTGGCAATATGATGGTTAATCATGTCCTCCAGCAACTCATAGGCAACGTTACCAGCGGAGTTAAATGGCGTCATCAATGGAAGATATATACCACGCATTATTTACACCTTAGTTAGAAAAAAGGGGCCATGCCCCTTTCAAGGTCAAAAACTAGAAGCAACTCAATTACAAAAAGTCAGCGTCTCGCATTTTCGCTACAACGTCGGCCTTTTGCTCCGCGGTTAGTGAGCGAATTGGCAAGCGTGGGTTACCCGCATCAATGCCGTGCAGCTCCATCGCGGCTTTACCCGCGGCAACGCCACCGTATTGAACCAGCACACGAATAATCGCGATGACTTTGTCCATTAACGCGGCCACTTGCGCTTGGTCGCCATTGTTAAACGCCTCAATGATTTTTAGATAAAGCGGCGCAGCATAGTTATAAGTACTGCCCACCGCGCTCATCGCGCCAACAGCAAGGCCGGCAGGAAGAAACTCATCGACACCAAATGGAACATCAAACTTACCATCGGCTACGCGTACGCAGCGCTGGTACTCGTATAAATCACTATTGTTGAACTTAGCACCCGATAGGTTTGGAATGCGATCGTTACCTTGAATTAGGAACTGCTCAAGATCCAAGTTTACACCCGACATACCCGAGTGGTAGTAGTAGAAACCTTTTGATGGCGCGGCGGCTGCGATTTGCGCGCAGTACTCTACCAAGTCTTCCACGCTGCCCGGCTTAAAGAAACATGGGCCAATAGCCGAGGTTGCTAGAATATCCAAGGTTTCCGCGTGACGGGTAAGATCCAGCGTATCAACAATGCTTAACGCACCAGTGTGAATGATAAGATCCAGCTTGCCGTCAGACGCTTTAACCCAGCGCTCGGCAATCGCCTTACGCTCTTCCACCGAGCAGTGAATGCCTTCCCCTGTTGTGCCACATACGTAAGCACCCGTGACACCTTGCTCGACCAATAGCTCCGCAATTTGATCAATCGCGCCAAAGTTCACTTTGTTCGCTGCATCAAACGGCGTGTGAGGAGCTGCGATTAAACCTGACAATTTTTTCATTTTCTTACCTTAAATATGATTTAAACAGGGTGAAATAAGGCGCACCTTATTTCACCAATTTGAATAACTAATTTTCGTACACTACTTACCGTAATCGAGCATCATTTCCGGAAGGAATAGCGTGAACTGTGGGAAAATCGCCACCAATGCCAACACAATAAATAACGGCACAAGCAGTGGGATCACCCCTTTGGTCAAGGTGTGGAATGGAATGTCTCCCACCTTAGACACCACATACAGCGCCATACCCATTGGAGGAGTCAAAATACCGATCATTAAGTTCAAAATCGCCATTACGCCAAAGTGAACCGGGTCGATACCCACCGCTGCGGCGACAGGAACCAAGAATGGAACCAAAAGTAGCAGCAAGGCTAATGACTCAATAAAGGTGCCCAAGAACAGCAGTAATAAGTTGATGAGCAGCAACAGTACTAACGGGTTTTCACTGATGGTGAGGAAGTAATCCGCCATCATCTGAGGCAGTTGCTCACGAGCGACAATCCAACCAAATACCGTTACCCCCATCACCATCAAGGCAACAACTGCCGTGGTGTTAACGGTTTCTTTCAAAATGCCGATGAAACCAGTAAAGGTTAATTGACGATATACCACAGTACCGAGAAACAGAGCGTAGAGTGAGGAAACCACTGCCGCTTCGGTTGGGGTAAACTTGCCTGAAAAGATGCCGCCAATGATGATCACTGGCGTTAGCAAAGACAAGAACGCCTCTTTTAACGATTTCAGTTGCTCACCACGTGATGCCTTCGGCAGCGTAATGTAGCCACGCTTTTTACAAATGAAGTAACTCATTACCATCAAAGAAGCTGCACATAAAAGGCCAGGGATCGCCCCTGCTAAAAACAGCGCACCAATTGAAGTATTCGAAACAACCCCATAAATAACCAAAGGAACAGAAGGCGGAACCAAAGGGCCAATGATGCAAGATGCGGCTGTCAAACCACCAGCGAAGTCATCATCGTATTTGGCATCGCGCATGGATTTGATTTCAAGCTGGCCAAGGCCACCCGCATCAGCAAGCGCAGAACCCGACATACCCGAGAACAATAAGCTCGCCATGATGTTCACGTGGCCAAGGCTACCTGTGATGTGTCCCACCATTGACTTGGCGAAGTTAAAAATACGCTCGGTAATGCCCGCGCTATTCATTAAGTGTCCGGTCAAGACAAAAAATGGCACTGAAAGTAGAGTAAAGTTGTTAATGCCACCCAGCATCTGCTGAGCTGCAAAGTTGATCCCCGTGCTTTGGGTTAACACCAAAAACACCAGAGCGACAAAAATAAGTGAAAAGCCAACCGGCATTCCTGCAAACAGGAGTGCTAACCAGCCAAAAATTGAACCTGCCATAACGACTCCTACCTAGCGACTGTTTGAGATTGCTGTTCAGACACAGGCTTACCATTTTGGCGATACTCACAAACAAACTGGTACATTTTCTCCAGTTGGCGAGCGACCATAAACAAGCCCCCAAGTGGCAAACTGTAGTTCATCCACTTACTTGAAATTTCCAACGTGATCAGCTCAAAAAACGCAGTACGTTGAACGTGTTGATAGCCAAGATAAATAATGGCAAAAATAGACACCAAAACGGCAAGCTCTAAAGTGAGCGCTAAAGCAAATCTCACTTTCTCAGGCAATTTGTCTGAGAAGAAAGTAATTTTGACGTGCGAGCCACTTTTTATCGCCAGCGCACAGCCAATTAACGACATATACATAAAAAGAACTCGTGCGAGTTCTTCACTCCAAAGAGAAGGATCATTGAGCAACCAGCGGGTACCGATCTGCCAAGTTAGCACCACAAGCAAAATTGCCATGAGCGGTACCGTTATGATCTCTTCAATATTATCAATAATCTTACGTAACATTTCTTAGCTCCAAGGCTGGCCGCTGATGGCCAGCCAAGCCTATTGATTTACTATGAGTAAATTGCTTTCTTACATACCAGCCAGTTTAGTCACAATAGGCTGCCCGATCTTATCGTCAAACTTAGAGTAAAGCGGCTCCATCGCTTTACGGAACGGAGTGAGATCTGGGTAAGTCACATTCACGCCTTGCGCTTCAAAGAACGACACCAGTTCCGCTTCTTGTTTTTTCACAGAAGCAGTATGGGCAGCGCCGGCTTTTGCCACGGCTTTATTGATAATATCGCGCTCACTTTTGGATAGTTTTTGCCACGTAGTGTCAGAGATCAGCACCATTTGGTCATTCACAATGTGGTTCGTCATAGCTAGGTTCTTCTGCACTTCATAGAACTTCATTGTTTTAATAGTTGGTAGCGGGTTTTCTTGGCCATCTACCGCATTAGTTTGCAATGCTAGGTACACCTCAGAAAACGCCATAGGTGTTGGTGAAGCGCCAGACAATTTCGCGTAGTTTAGATTTGGTTTTGCATTAGGAACACGCAGCTTTAGGCCTTTAAAGTCACTAATAGACTCAAGAGGACGGTTTGACGTTGTTTCACGTGTGCCGTTGTACCAAGTATCCAATGCACGCCAGTTAAACTTCGCTAACATTTCAGCGCGCACCTCTTGACCAAACTCAGAGTCGTAAATACGGCGAATATGCTCGTAGTCTTTTACAACATAAGGTAATGCGACGGCTTCTGCTTTCGGGATCCAAAGACCAATACGGCCAAACTCAGAGTAAGTAATATCTAAGTCACCCATTGTCAGTTGCTGCATCATGGCGCGGTCATCACCCAACTGTGCGCTTGGGTAAAGTGATAGCTTAAGCTCACCGTTACTCATATCTTCAATCGTATCAGCAAGCAGTTTTGCAGAGGTGTACTCCACCGAGCCCACAGAAGCTTGCATACCCATTTTAAGAGTAGTTGCCGCCTGTGCAGAAACAGCGAATCCGAGCGTAAGCATAGCGAATGTAATTTTGTTCATGGCTTTCATATTGTTCCCTTATATTGGTTTTCTACCTGATTTCACCACTTTCAAAAAAAATTTTTATTTTGTTTGAAAAAAATCTTCGTTATGGATTATCATTGCGGTGAAGATTATTTTCAAACCTAGATTTAACAAAATGTGATCACGGACAGATATTCGAATCAGATAACACCTTTAGCGCTCATTCATCAGCGCAATACATTCGCTTGATACCGTGGCAGAACTTATACAAACGAGGCCCAACGTGAGAGATAAAGCAATTAATATCAATGATTTAAAAGGAATTTTAAACGGACAAACCGTTGTTTCTATTCAACCAGTTGAAGGCAGCCCACTAGCCAAAACCGACATTATTGTCGCGATGGCGCAAGCCGCTGAACAAGCTGGTGCCCGAGCACTCCGTATAGAAAGTGTCGATAATGTTAAAGCGGTATCGGCTCATGTCAGCATACCAATTATCGGAATTGTGAAGCGTGACTTGGACAATAGCCCGGTACGGATCACGCCATTTAGTACCGATGTCACCGCATTAGCAGAAGCTGGGGCAAGCATCATTGCCTTCGACGCCACCGACCGAATTCGCCCAGAAAGCCGTGATATGATTGCCGCTACAATCAAAGCATGTGGCTGTTTCGCGATGGCCGACAGCTCTTGCTTTGAAGATGGTCTTTGGGCCCACCAACAAGGGGTCGAGATCATCGGCTCAACTCTGTCTGGCTACGTGGGTGGCTGTGAACCTGTCGATCCAGATTTTGAACTGGTGAAACAGTTTTCAAAGGCAGGATTCTTTACAATGGCTGAAGGTCGATACAACACACCTGAGCTCGCGGCCAAAGCGATTGAATGCGGCGCGACAGCGGTAACCGTTGGCTCGGCATTAACCAGACTCGAAGTAGTGACTAGCTGGTTTAATCAAGCAACCCAAGCAGTAGAGGCGCGCTAATGAACATTCTTGCCATTGATATCGGCGGCACTAAGATCGCACTGGGGTTAGTCAAACAAGACCAACTCTGCGAGCGAAAACAGATCCCAACCATCACGGTCACTTCTGCCAAGCAGTTCGCGAGTTACATCCTAGAGCAATGCCAAACTTGGCTTGCAGACGTCGACCGTATTGGGGTTTCCACCACAGGGCTCGTAACTGAGCAAGGGATCAGCGCGATAAACCCCGATACTTTGGCGTTTCCAGCTCCTTTCCCACTCCACCATGAACTTGAAGCACTCACCCAAAAGCCCGTAGCCATGCTCAATGATGCGCAGGCCGCGGCGTGGTATGAATACTTACACCTTGACGAACAAGACAAGAACATGGCCTACCTTACCGTTTCAACTGGCGTCGGCGGAGGGTTGATCATTGACGGCAAGTTGCACTGCGGCAAAAACAATTTTGCCGGTCATATTGGCCACCTAGTTATCGACCAAGATGGGCCAGTGTGTGGCTGCGGCCAGCGTGGCTGCGTCGAGGCCGTTGCATCCGGTACCGCTATCAATAAGCAAGCTAAGCAACGCATCTCCAGCTCAATCACCAACATAGAACTGTTTGAGCAAGCCAAACACAACCCAACTGCCGAGCAAGTCATTCAAGAGAGCGCCAAAGCCATTGCGACCTTGTGCTGCAACTTAAAAGCCTGCCTCGATCTGGATGTGATTGTCATTGGGGGCGGCGTCGGGCTAGCCAAAGGGTATATGGAGCGCGTCAATCACTACATAAACGAACGCCCAACTCCTTTTCAGGTGAAACTGGTAGCGGCAAAAGGGGATCATGATGCGTGCTTACTTGGTGCGGCTTCACTGTTTGAGCACAGTGCTTAATTTAACATTCAATTTAGCTTTAGATACAACTGGCAATAGCGACTAAGGGATTACGATGACACTCAAAGCAATTTCAGCTCTGCGCATTTTTGATGGTGAGAAAATGCACTATGAATCAGCAATACTTTGGCAAGATGAGCACATCGTTGCGATCATGCCAACGGCTTCGCTGCCCAGCCATGCAGAAGTCACTTGCTTCCCAACGTCCA
>Ga0070724_10002444_pt1 | contig 10272 bp, 9 predicted proteins | sample tdDd001_FD_67278 | JGI IMG/M metagenome (GOLD analysis project Ga0070724, IMG submission 67278) | Marine sediment microbial communities from the Atlantic coast under amendment with organic carbon and nitrate - tdDd00.1 | ecosystem: Environmental > Aquatic > Marine > Coastal > Sediment | place...
CTATAATTACAAAATGCGAAATGAACTAATAACTACATACGGCTACAAAAAAATTGTAGATGAATTTAAACAACTACTTGAAGTTGAAAAACCCCATTGGGTAAAAGAAAAAGAGATAGCAGCACAACACGGAGATAGAAGTGAAAATGCTGAGTATATCTCTGCAAAAGAGATGATAAGAAACATTGACAAAAGACTTAGATTTCTTGATAAAATTATTAATCACTCTGATGTTGTTGATGTTGATAATATTCCCCATAAAAAAGTAAACTTTGGTTCTTGTGTTAAAGTTTTGGATTTAACTACAGATGAAGAGAAAATATTTATTATTGTAGGAACTCATGAAACAAATCCAAATGAAAATAAAATCTCAAATAAATCTCCTCTAGGAAGAGTTCTTTTAGGTAAAGAAGTTGGTGAAGAGTTAGAGTTTACAATTAATGATCATATTCATGAGTATGAAATATTAGAGGTTAAAAAGTATGATTTTAAGGCTGAAGTTTAATGACAATAAATGAATTAGAAGAGTTAGTAAAAAAGAATTTAAAAAATAAAACAGATGAATACAAAAGAGTGTTTCATGGAAGAGGGAACTTTTATGAAGCTTTTAGTTTCTTAACTATTGATAGTATAGATAAAATTTTATATGTTTGTTTCTTTGAAGAAATTGATAAAGATTTGGAAGAAGAAATTCTAAATTTAGTAAATAAACTATATAAAGAGTTTAGTTTTGAAGTATTAGTTTTACAAAGAAGATATCATCAAAACTCACCTTGCGAAGTTTTAAAAGGTAAACTTGAAGATGAGGTTTATGCAATAGAGAATGAATTAAAATATCATATCTCTTTTTCAAATAAAAATATAGGAATCTTCCCTGATATGAAAATAGGAAGAGAGTATATAAGAGATATTTGTAAAGATAAAAAAGTTTTAAATCTATTTTCATACACTTGTGCCTTTTCAATTGCTGCTCATGCAGGAGGTGCTTCTAAAATAGTAAATGTAGATATGGCAAAAGGTGCATTATCTCAAGGTAGAAGAAATCATCACTTAAATAATCAAGATACAAAAATAGTGCAGTTTATGCCTTATAATATTTTAAAATCTTGGAATAGAATTAAAAAAGCAGGGCCTTATGATATTATCATTATTGATCCTCCTTCATTTCAAAGGGGAAGTTTTGCTGCCTCAAAAGATTATGAAAAAATCATTAAAAAACTACCTGATTTAGCAACTGAAAAGTGTGTTGTATTATCATGTTTAAATGCACCAGAGTTAGATACAAGTTTTATAAAAGAGATGTTTTCAAATAATGCAGGAGAGTTTAAATTCATAAAAAGGTTAGATAATTTAGATACTTTCCCATCAAAGGATTCTCAAAAGTCATTAAAAAACATGATTTTCGAAAATTAAGTAGGAAATAATCCAATTAAAATTTCATAAAGTTGCTTTAAAGTTGTGTTTTATATTCAAATAGTTGTTTTTTATAGTAAGGCTATGCTATACTTCAATTGTAAACTTATTTATTTTAATAGGTTTATTAACTTTACTAGATAGGATGACTATGAAAGAAAATAGTTTATTGTACAAATATGCAAACGGAAATTTAGTATTACAAATTTTAGTTGGTATTGTTCTTGGTATAATTGTGGGAATGTTCTCTAAAGAGTTAGCAAGTGCTGTTTCTATTTTAGGTTCACTTTTTGTTGGGGCTTTAAAAGCTATCGCTCCTATTTTAGTTTTTGTTCTTGTTTCTACTGCGATTGCAACAAAAGAAATGGGTGTACAAACTAAGATGAAACCAATTGTAACTTTATATTTAGTTGGTACATTTTTAGCTGCTCTTGTAGCAGTTCTTGCTAGTTTTTTATTTCCAACAACACTAGTATTAATTGATGCAGCAAATACAAATTTAACACCTCCTGATAGTGTTGTTACTGTATTAAAAGGTGTTTTATTTAATATGGTTGATAACCCAATTAATGCCCTTGCAACTGGTAACTTTATTGGTATTTTAGTATGGGCTATTGCAATTGGTATTGCTATGCATTATAGTTCAAAAGAGACAAAAAATGTATTTTTTGATGTTTCAAATGGTATTACAAAAATTGTAAAATTTATCATTAGATTAGCACCTTTTGGTATTTTTGGTCTTGTTGCAAACACTGTTGCTGCAACTGGATTTGATGCACTATTTAGTTATGGTAGATTATTAAGTGTATTAGTTGGTACAATGTTGTTTATTGCATTTGTTGTGAATCCAATTATTGTATATATTAAAACTAAGTCAAACCCTTTTCCTTTAATTTTTACTTGTATTAGAGAAAGTGGTATTACAGCATTCTTTACAAGAAGTTCTGCAGCAAATATTCCTGTAAATATGAACTTATGTAAAAAGCTTGATTTAGATGAAAATACTTATTCTGTATCTATTCCTTTAGGTGCGACAACTAATATGGCTGGTGCTGCTGTTACTATTACAGTATTAACACTTGCAACTGTTCATACTTTAGGTATCTCAGTTGATATAGGAACTGCTTTATTATTAAGTATTATTTCTGCACTGGCTGCTTGTGGAGCTTCTGGTGTTGCTGGTGGGTCATTACTTTTAATTCCATTGGCTTGTTCATTATTTGGTATTTCAAATGATGTGGCACTTCAAGTTGTTGCTATTGGTTTTGTTATTGGAGTAGTTCAAGATTCACTTGAAACAGCACTAAACTCTTCAACAGACGTAGTATTTACAGCTGCTTGCGCTTCAAATAAATAGTAAGGATTTTTCCTTGCTATTATAAAAGGTAGGGAAAATGAATTTTAAAGAAAAACTTTGTCCTTTTTGTAAAAAGGATAATAACTGTATGGTAGAAAACCCAACATCTTGTTGGTGTATGAAAACAAAAGTGCCTAAAGAGTTAAGGGAACTTCTTCCTAAATCTGAGACGAAATCATGTATTTGTAAAAGTTGTGTAGAAGAATTTATAGAAGATAAACAGAAGTTTATAAATAGATATCTTTAAGTAGGAAAACTTAAAAGTTTTCTACTCGGTATTAGTCTATTTAATCATTTTATTTAATTGATTTAGGATTTTTTCATTTAAGGGTTGAGTTTTATTTATAAGTTTATTGATATCTAAAAATTCAAAGTCTGCATTTTTAGATATTATTATTGATTTAGTTGGACTTTCTAATAGTTTGTCTATTGATAAAGTTACAAATTCATTTGCCATAAGCCTTTCATATACAGTTGGGTTTCCTCCTCTTTGAATATGCCCTAAAACAATTGCTCTTGTTTCAATGCCAACATCATTTTCTAACCATACAGTAATCTCTTTAGTTTTTTGTGTTCCTTCTGCAACTACTGCAAGGATATACTCTCTTCCATTATCAAGTTCTGTTTTAAGTCTTTTTTCTAAAGAGTTAAAATCTATATCAATTTCTGGAATTACACAGATTTCTGCACCACTAGTAATAGAAGAGATAGCTGCTAAATAACCACAGTCTCTACCCATTACTTCTACAACAAAAGCTCTTTTTAAAGATGAAGAGGTATCTCTAATATCATCTAAAGCATTTGTAATTACGTTTAAAGCTGTATCAACTCCTAAACAGTAGTCTGTTCCATAGATGTCATTATCAATAGTTGTAGGAACTCCTACAAAAGAGATATTGAATTCATTTGCAAAGACATGTAAGCCTTCAAAAGATCCATTCCCACCAAGTATTATAATTTTGTCAATATTATGTTCTTTTAGATTGTTATATGCTATTTCTCTATATTTTTTTTCATAAAATCTATCTGATCTTGAAGTTTTTATGATTGTTCCACCTCTATGCATGATTCCTGCCACGTCTTTATGTTTGGCTTTTTTGATTTTATTATTTATTAAACCTTCAAAGCCTTCATATATAAAATAAGGAGTTAAGCCTTTTTCATAAACATAATCAACAAAGCTTTTTATAGCGGGGTTCATTCCACAGGAATCTCCGCCTGAACACATAATAGCAATTGACATTTTTTAATCCTTGTTTATTATTAATATAATTATATCTAAGAGTTTACATAGAGTTTGTTTAATATTTACTATTAAGTTTTTTCTTTTAAGCATGGAAAAATTAGTATTTCATTAAATTGTAAATTATTTTTGACTAAAATTCAGTTTTTATTTTAATACGGGGTAATATGAATGGTAGAGAAAAATAGATGGCTTATGGCACTTAGTGCAGTAGGTGTACATATTTGTATTGGTTCTGTATATGCATGGAGTGTATACGTAAAACCAATTCAAGAACAAATGCAATGGTCTTTAACAGATGTAACAATCGCCTTTTCAGTTGCAATTTTCTTTTTAGGGCTTTCTGCTGCTTTAATGGGAAAATTTGTAGAAAAGAATGGACCAAGAGTTTCAGCAATTATTGCAGCTTCACTTTTTGGTTTAGGAACAATGGGTTCAGGTCTTGCAATTATGATGGAATCAAAAATGCTTTTATACTTCTTTTATGGAGTATTAGGTGGATGTGGATTAGGAATAGGGTATATTGCACCTGTTTCAACACTTGTAAAATGGTTCCCTGATAAAAGAGGATTAGCAACTGGACTTGCTATTATGGGATTTGGTTTTGCATCAGCAGTGTGGGGACCAACAATAAAAATCTTAATTGAAAAAGTAGGAATTTCAGGAACATTCTTTATTTTAGGTGGAACATATTTTGTAGTAATGTTTGCTTCTGCTTTATATTTACAAAAACCAGAAGAGGGTTATTTACCTAAGAAGTTTAAGAAGAAACTAAAAGAGGGTAAAAAGAAGTTAAAAGAGGATTTAGCTACTTTAGGATTAAACGAAGCAGTAAAAACTCCAAGATTTTATGGTTTGTGGTTAATGTTATTTATCAATGTAACATGTGGTATTGCTATTATTGGTGTTGCATCACCACTTCTACAAGAGGTTTTAGGTGTATCAGCAATCGTTGCAGCAGCAGCTGTAGGATTAATGGGTATCTTTAATGGTGCTGGAAGAATTTTCTGGGCTTCATTAAGTGATTACTTAACTAGACCAGTTGTGTATATTATCTTCTTTTTAACACAAGCAATTGCATTTTATGTATTACCGTCAATTACAGAAATTGTGATATTCCAAGTAATTCTATTTTTTATTATGTCTTGTTATGGTGGTGGATTTGCTTCTATCCCAGCATATATTGGAGATATTTTTGGAACAAAAGAGCTTGGAGCTATTCATGGATATATCTTAACAGCATGGGCAGCAGCAGGACTTGTAGGACCACTTATTATTTCAATGGTAAAAGATGCAACAGGTTCTTACTCTCAAACACTATATGTATTTGCAGGGTTCTTCTTAGTAGCTTTAGTTGTTTCAATTTTAATGTTAATAAACATTAAATCTATTCAAAAGAAAAAACAAAAAGCATAATAAAACTTTTAAAATAGATTCTATGATATAATTAATTATTATATTAATAGGGTCTATTTATATGTTAATAGAAGTAATTTTATTTTCATTCCTTGCAGGAATTACAGTTTTTTTAGGAGGTCTTACCTCTTACTATTTTGAAAAGACTGTACATGATAAACAACTAAAACAAAAAACTATTCATTTTCTAATTGCTTTTGGTACAGGAGTTATGTTATCTGCTGTATGTTTTGTACTAATACCCAAAGGAATGGAAAATTTATCTATACTAACTTCAATTTTTATATTTTTATTTGGTGGGGTTAGTTTTTATTATTTAGATATATTTATTCAAAAAAATAAAGCTAATATTCCTCAAGTTCTTGCAATGCTTTTAGACTTTATTCCTGAATCAATTGCTTTGGGGTCACTGTTTGTTTATGACCATTCACTTGGAATACTTCTGGCTTTTTTTATTGCAATGCAAAACTTTCCAGAGGCATTTAACTCATATTTAGAGTTAAGAAAAACTCTTTTTTCAAAAACAAAGTCTTTGATAGTTCTATTTTTATTAAGTTTTGTAGGAGTAATTTTTTCAGTTTTAGGTTTTTATGTATTAAATGAAAATTTAGAAATCACTTCTTCTTTGATGTTATTTGCAGGTGGAGGAATTTTATATTTGATATTCCAAGATATTGCTCCTTCTCTTAGATTAAAAAACAGTAGATTTATAGCTGTTGGAGTAAATATAGGTTTTGTAATAGGAATGCTTGGTAAAGCAATATCATAGTAATAATTGACTAGTATCAATTAAAAATTTTAGAAATTTTAATATATTTCCAAAAACAAAAAATAAGGATTATAATTGCAAACTGATATTTTAGATAAAGATAGTATCAATAAACTTGTAGTTACATTTTATACAAGAGTATTAAAAAATGAAAAATTAGCACCATTTTTTATTGAGCATTTAGGAGAGGATTTGAACTCTCATAAATGGGATGGACATATGCAACTATTAACTCAATTTTGGACTACAGTTATGACTGGTAGTGATGATTATAATGGTTTTCCATTTCCTCCTCATGCACACATGGGATTAGATAAAGAGGCTTTTGAAAATTGGATTGAGGTGTTTTTTGAAACTGTAGATGAACTTTTTATTGAAGAAATAGCTAATAGATTTAAAGAAAAAAGTTCAATTATAGCTAGTAATTTTATGAGGAATCTTGGAATATAAATAAAAGGTAAAAATACCTTTTATTTTAATGATACAAATTTTTCAGAAGGTCTTCCCATATGGTAACCTTGACAGTAATCTATCTCTAATGAGTCTAGTGTTTCTACAATTTCTTCATTTTCTACAAACTCAGCGATTGTTTGTACATTAAGTTCCTTAGCTAATGTTGCAATACTGTTTACAAATGCTCTATCTTTTTCATCTTTATTAATATTTATAATAAAGTCACCATCAATTTTTAGATAATCAATTGGGAACTTCTTAATATAGTGGAATGATGAGAATCCACTACCAAAGTCATCAATCGCAAACTTATAACCTTCGCTTTTTAGGTTTTGAACAAATCTTTCAAGTAGAGAGAAGTTTTTAACTGTTTCTCTTTCAGTAATTTCAAATACAATTTTTTCTTTATCAATATTATACTCTTCAATTAGTGAGTTTATTTTATTAATAAAATCACCAACAATTAGAGATTTTGGAGATAAATTAATAAATAAGATACCTTCATATCCAGTTTTATTTATCTCTTGGAAGGCTTTTTCTATTACCATTAAATCCATTTTATTGATTAAACCTCTAGCTTCTGCAATTTCAATAAATTCATATGCAGATATGATTTTATCTTCATGTTTAATTCTCATTAGAAGTTCATGAATTACTAAACCATCTTTATTATTTGGTGAAGGTTTAATTGGTTGGAAATATGGATATATCTCATTGTTTTCAATTGCTGTAATTAATAAAGATGACTTTTCTTGATTTTGTTTTAGAATTGAAGAAATATCCTCTTCATTAGGTATTTTAACAGAGTTTTTACCTTCTTCTTTTACTTGATACATCATAGAATCAGCAATTAAGAACATCTCTTTTTGAGACATTGAGTGAATAGGGTAGACACAAATACCAATTGATGTAGTAATACCAATTTTTTGACCATCTGGAGTCTCAAGTTTTTTCTGTGCAATTTTTTCTGAGATTCTATTTGCTACTGCTTGTGCTCCATTTGCATCACACTCAGGAAGAATTATTGTAAATTCATCTCCTCCATATCTTGCTACTATATCCTCATCTCTTTTTTCTGCTTCTAAGATATCTGCTAAAGCTTGTAAGAACTTATCTCCAAATGCATGACCATAGTTGTCATTTATAAATTTAAAGTTATCACAATCAATCACCATTAAAGCAAATGGATAGTCATGATTATGTGCTCTTTTGATTTCATATGCCATCATATCATTAAATACTCTTTGGTTAAATAGATCTGTTAGAGGGTCTCTTGCTGCATAATATTCTAAATCTTGTGTATATTTATGAATAGCTTTTACTGAACCAACTAAGTTTGCCATAGTTGTTAAAATAGAGTCAATTACGATATATCTAACTGGATCAGTATTAAATGCTGATTGAAGACCAATTCCTACAATACCACCAATTTTTGGGCTATCTAAGAACAGAGATTTTGATCTGTATTCTATATCCTCTTCTTTTAAATTATCTAGTTTCTTTCTTTTATCTGCAATGATATGTTTGATTACAAAATCACTCATTCCTTCGAAGTGTTCAGAGTTTTTAACCATATGGTGAACGTACTCTTCAAAAACCTCTTTTACATTATCCTGAGGAACACCAAGCCAGAATACATCAACTTCAAATTGATCATCTCCTACTCTAAACATTGTCATTAGAGTATATGTTTCCATTACTTTATTAATTTCAAGTAATAAATCACTTATATACTCTCTCCAATCTTTTACAACTTCTGATGTAATAATAAATTTATCTAAAAGTTTAATTTCAAACTCTAATAACTCTTTATCAACAGCTACACCTTTTAGTTTATCAGCCATTAAATCTACATTCTTAACTATTTCATTAAACTCTTTAAAGTATAAATCAATATTTCTTGAGTCAAACTGTTTAAAGTCTTCAATAGAATTGATTCTTTCAACTTTTGAGTTAAACTTATCTAAGTTTGTAGTGATTTTTTTAGTTGTATATCTAGATGAGATAAATGCTGCTAAATAGAAAATTGGAATAATAATTAAGAAAAAACCAATAAATTGATATTTTGATTCTCTAAATACAGCATTTAAATTCTGTTTAACTTCAATTGCTCCTAATATATCTCCAACTTTAGCATTTGCGTGACATGTAGTACACTCTTGTTTGGCTTTTAGAGGTAGTATATTTCTAGAGATATTATTATCAAAGTAGTTTAATTGAATATCTTTCCCATTTAAAATATCAATTAGAGTTTGATCTTTTCTTTTTTCTTTTATAGTTCCAAAAAGCTCATTTACAATATTAGCTCTGTAGATATTGATTTCATAGTTACTATCTTTGAAGTTCTCTTCTAATGAACTAGTAAATAAAGCAACATCTTCTTTGCTCCATCCTTTTCTCATAACTTGGTACATTGAAGAAAATATTTGATTTGAAATAGATGAAGAGTGTTTTAAAGCCTCTTCTTTGGCAAGTGTTGTATGGATATAGGTACTAAAAATAAAACATATTAAAAAGATAATGGAAACAAGTAGTATCTTACTTGAGAATATATAGTTTTTAAATGTTTTTTTCATTTTAGTACCTTATTGGTTAAATTAGATTATTCTATCTTAATTATTATTAATCTTAATATTAAATAATAGTTAAATAACTAAATAAACTCTATAAAGTAGGACTTTATATTATAAATAACATATGAATAATGAAAAAATTAGATGTTTCTTACATCAATAAAAGAACCAGATTCAAACTCATCTATTCTATTTACAACATTATCTAATCTTTTTGCTGCATTGTCTGCTGTTTGAATCTCTCCCTCTTTTAATCTTTTTGCAGAAGGAAACTCTTCATCATCAATATCAAACCTAATATAATCAGTCATTGGTGTTTCAATTACTCCAGGAGCAACTGCAAGAAGTTTTGTATTTGTCATCTCTTTTGAGTATAGATTCATTAACATGTTTACTCCAGCTTTTGATAAAGAGTATGCTGCCCAACCTTTTGAACCGTTTTTTGATGCACCTGATGAAATTGTAATAACATTGTTTGTTTGGATTGTAGATAAAATATCTAATAACTCTTTATTTGCATAAACATTTAGTTCATAAACTTCGTTTAATTCATTTATATTTACATCAAAAGATGATTTTATTTCACCTAACATTCCAGCGTTTAAATATGCAGTTTCAATCTCACTTATTTGTGTTATAAATGAAGTTAAATCAGCTTTTATATTTTTTATGTTTTTTAAATCATAAGCATTAAAAATAAAGTTTTCATTATCTATATCTGGCTTAGTTCTACTTATTCCATAAACCTTAAAACCTTTTTGTAAATATAGCTTTGTAAGTGCTAGTCCCAAACCTGAACTACATCCTGTAATTAAAATATTTTTTGACATTTTATACCTTGATATAATTTTTTTAATTAGTGATTATACTAAAAATTAAACTTGATTAATATTTATTTGGTTATAATTTCACAATTTGAAAAGGAAAGAAGTATTATTACTTGATATAAAATTGCATCATTTTAAAATAACTGAAAAAATAAAAAATCTAAATTTTGATAATATTAAAAACAATCTATTTAATTATTCTTACGATAACAAAAGTTTAA
>Ga0070724_10002445_pt1 | contig 10271 bp, 10 predicted proteins | sample tdDd001_FD_67278 | JGI IMG/M metagenome (GOLD analysis project Ga0070724, IMG submission 67278) | Marine sediment microbial communities from the Atlantic coast under amendment with organic carbon and nitrate - tdDd00.1 | ecosystem: Environmental > Aquatic > Marine > Coastal > Sediment | place...
ATGTAGTCAGCCTCTTCAACTTGAAAGCTCACATAAATGGGGTCTACATCAGTCAGCTCTGCCAGTTCATTCGATGAGGGCCCAATAATGTTGCCCACATCGTAGTTCACTTTACCTATACGACCCGCGAATGGGGCTCGAATTTCAGTGTAGCTTAAATTCAACTTTGCCTTTTCAAGCTCAGCTTCGGCCGCTTTCACCGCGGCTGTCGCTTGTTCAAAGTTAGTTAATAACTTGTCTAAATCGGACTGCGAAATAAACCCTTGAGAGGCAACATCTCGACCCCGTTTTAAGTCTCTTTGAGCAGCACTTGCAGCAGCCTTTTTACTTTTAAGATCGGCTTCAACCTCGGCCACCGTGGAGCGGTATTCAGACGGGTCTATACGCAATAATAACTGATCTTTTTCAACCGCAGATCCTTCGTCAAAGTGACGCTCAATGAGCTCCCCCTCAACACGGGCTCTAATTTTAACTTCTTGAAACGCTTCAGTGCGGGCGACAAACTCTCGATAATCTCCGACTTCTTGGGTAACAACATTAAAAACAGATACCGCCGGTGGCGGCGTAGCCTGTTTCGTTGATTTATCATCGGAACAGCCTACTAAAGCCGAGCTAAAAGCCACGGTAAATAAGGCGGTTGTTATAAAAGATGATGATTGATTCTTTATGCGAGCTGTTTTGCGCATCAGCATATGTATACTCCTTGTAGCGCGACTTAACGCTAAGTCTAGTCGTGTCGTGGTATTTTGCGAAAGTTTGAGCCAGTATCTTACCGATAGCAAAATTGAGCTAGTTGAAAACCTGCTTCTTTGTTTTAAAAATATACATCAATTTGTAATCAAGCATATGACAGAGTTACCGTTTTCTGAAAAAAATAACGTTTCTTTGCGACACATCAGCATTTCTTTACATACTTGTCATTAGCTCGTAAGCTCTAACACACAGGTCAGAGGAGTTGCCATGATAAAGCTAGAAATAAAACAACACGTCGCTTGGGTTTACCTTGCTCGTCCAGAAAAGCAAAATGCGCTTAGTTTTGATATGTTTGTCGAGCTGTCACGCGTCATCAAAAAAATTAAACGTGACCCTCGCTTACGCGCTGTGGTGATTAGTGGTGAAGGTGAACATTTTTGTTCTGGGCTCGATGTCGCAGCCGTTATGAAAAAGCCCAGTAACATCATGAAACTGCTTTTTAAGTGGCTGCCGGGCAATCAGAACCTTGCGCAAAAAGTGGTCTTAGGCTGGCAAGATTTAAGTATTCCTGTAATCGCAAAAATTTCGGGGCATTGCTTTGGCGGAGGGATGCAAATAGCACTCGGTGCCGATTACCGAATTGTAGATAAACACGCCAAACTGGCGATTATGGAAGCACGCTGGGGGTTATGCCCCGATATGGGAGCAAATGTGGTGCTTGCAGGATTAATGAAACGTGACCAAGCACTCTGGTTGGCAAGTCATGCCGGTCCCGTATCTGCTGAAGACGCTAAAGACTATGGGCTTGTTACCCAGCTTACAGATGATGTTGATAAACACACCGCGGCAATGCTCGAAACCCTCATGGCGCGTTCACCAGATACATTGGCAGCAATTAAGCGGCTTACTCAACAGAGCTATCGCTCGCAGCAACGTAAAATCTTAGCAAAAGAAACCTGGAGCCAAATTCGCTTATTAATGAACCCAAATACCAAAAAAGCCATTGCTATAGCAAAAGGAGCAGATGATATTGAGTTTAACAACGCCAAGTCATGGTAAGCTAAAGTCGCATAGTACTACTGACAAGGGTATGATGTAGTTGAACTTTCACAAGCCATTTTCCATCTATCATGAAATACCTGTTCAGTAGTGCCATTATTCTTGCGTGCTTAGCGGTCGCTAAGTATTTAAGCCTGTTACTTAACAGCTCTTTTCCTGCGCCATTGCTCGCTATGGTCATGTTACTTTTACTGCTATTAACGGGGGTTGTTAAAGAGCATCAGCTAAAACCGACAGCCAGCCCTCTGTTAAATTACATGCCATTATTTTTTATTCCAGCGGGCGTTGGCATCGTTGAGCACCTTGATTTAATTGGTCAACATTGGTCGCTTTTGCTCACTGTGTTTATTGTTGTGCCTTTGAGCAGCGTATTGCTCATTGGTGGCGTTATCGCCTATTTTAAGGGGCGTGAAAATGACGACTAATTTATGGTGGTTAAGCGTTCCAGTCATTATTTGCCTTTTTTTGTTACTAAGAGTCCTCAACAACAAAACAACTCACGGTGTTTCTAAAGCACTTAGCAACCCTGTTTGCTGGGCTATTTTGATTATTGCTGCGTTACTTGTAACACTCGACTTACCTTATGCGCCGTTTGCTGAGCACAGCAAAATACTCAGCTGGTTATTAGAACCGGCGATAGTCGCCCTCGCTTTGCCGCTGTATCAGCAGTTTGTGCACGTAAGAAGAAACCTATTACTCATCGTGATTAGCTGTAGCTTAGGGGTGATTAACGCCACTGTTGTTGCCTCACTCATTTGCTATTTTTTTGCTGCCCCCGCTGAGCTTAGTGCATCGCTTGCCAGCCTTTCTGTTACAACGCCCATCACGTTAATTGTCACGGATGCACTGGGCGGTATTCCTTCTCTTGCTGCTGCAATGGTTATTTTTATTGGTGTACTGGGTGGGATTTTTGGCAATTTAATTTTTTCGCTATTAAACATCCGTAATGCACAAGCTAAAGGTGTTGCCATCGGCACCGCGTGTCATGCTATTGGCACCGCCTCACTTATTACTGAAGAGGCAAAAGCCGGCGCATTTGCATCGGTCGCAATGGCACTGAGTGCGCTTTTAAGCGCTATAATAGTGCCCTTACTCTATCCTGTTTTACAACATGCTCTGGTATAGTCAGGGCAAGCAGTAACCTTGTTAGGAAAACACATGATCGATTCTGAATTACAACAAGTTGAAAAATACTACCACTTGATTACCGAATACCTCGTTACCTACAGCATGCAAATTTTTGGTGCCATCTTAATCCTGTTCTTTGGTTTATGGGTCGCACAAAAAGTATCAAAAATGATTGCTGGATTAATGCAACGGCACAACATTGACATAACCTTAACTAACTTTGTCAGTAACGTTGTTAAAGTACTGCTTATTATTATGTTTTTGGTTATCGCACTGGGTAAAATAGGCATCAGTGTTACGCCATTTGTTGCAGCAATCGGTGCTGCATCGTTAGGGGCTGGTTTAGCACTGCAAGGTATGCTGTCAAATTATGGGGCTGGTCTTGCAATCATTGCCACGCGCCCTTTTGTTGTTGGCGACACGATTGAAGTAAAGGGCGTTAGCGGACAAGTTAAAACTATTGAACTTGGGTATACTATTTTGATTAACGAAGAAAAAGTCGAAATCACTATCCCAAACAAACACATTGTTGGTGAAATTTTACATAATTCGTTTAGTTATTCACTGGTAAAAGGTGAAATTGATATTGCCTACGATGCCAACGCAGACTTAGCAATTGAACTCATCGAAACAGTATTAAAAGAGCACGAATTAGTTGCCGACGAGCCTCATTCACAAGTGGGTATCGAGCGCTTTGCAGACAACGGCGTGACATTAAGTTATCGTTATTGGGTGCCGACGACCAAAATTATTGAAACCAAGCTCTCGGTTAACCGCAAAGTATTCAGCGCTATTCAGGGTGCAGATATCGACATTCCCTTCCCACAGCGGATCGTTACACTTAATCATACACATGAGAAAGGTGCTGAATAGCACCTTTTTTACCTCGCGACGACAGAGATTGTGTTTCATTAAAGCTTTGTAGTACAATTTGAATGATAACAATTACTATCATCAATTAAATGTCGGGCTATTTTTCATGAGTAAACGTCTTTGGTTCCAGCTACACGGTTGGTTTTCGCTGCCTATCTGGGTGTTATTCTGCTTTATCTGTGTTACGGGCACAATTTCAGTAATAAGCCATGAACTGACGTGGTTAACCAACAGCGAAGCACGCGCAACTAACCCTAATAATTTACCGGCGATGCCTGTTGATCAGGTTATTGAAAGCGTAGAAAGTGCTTACCCAAGTGCCGATGTTATGAGTGTACTTACTTATGAGCCTTACCTTGTAAACGCAGTCATTTTTACCGACACAGACAAACCTTATGCTGTTGCTTACGTCAATCAATACACTGGCGAAGTGCAGGCTGTAAACAGCACCATTTCGTTTATTGAGTTTATGCGTACCCTGCATGGTTGGTTATTTTTCCCTTGGCAAGAAGGCTACAGCATTGGTTATTACTTAGTAAGCGCAATGGCATTTGTTATTCTGGGTGCTCTAATCACTGGCTTAGTAATTTATAAGAATTTCTGGCGTGCATTCACGCAACCAAAATTGCGCTTTAATCAAGGCCGTAAAACCTTCCTCAAGGACTTACATACACTCAGCGGAGTATGGTCAATTTGGTTTATGGCAATCATGGCGTTGACTGGCTTATGGTATTTTGTACAAGCCTTTATGTGGCACAACGAAATTGATATTGAAGAGCACGCCCCGTTAGTGGCGGTGTCGACATTGCCCGCCACAAAACAAACACCACCAACTGATTTAAAAGCCGCATTAGCAGCCACAAAAGCAAAGTATCCCGACTTTAAACCGAGCTATGTGATGCTACCAGAGCATAATCGCGGTATGTTCAACATTATGGGCAGTGGTGATACGATTTTTTATGATAACTATGCGTACTCAACCTCTGTTAATCCATGGACCGGTGAGATTGCAGCCAGCAAAAGTCCAGAAACAATGACAGGATTACAAACTCTATCGCACATTACCGACCCCCTTCATTACGGTAATATTGGTGGCCTTTGGACCAAAGTTATCTGGTTTATCTTTGGCTTAATTTTAAGTGGTATGTCGGTCACAGGGTTTATGATGTACACCTCTAAATTGGTAAAAAATAAACCTGAAAAAGCACGCCAAGCTGCGCCCGTTAATAACATTCAGGAGGCAAACTAATGGCACGTTTAAACGCAACGTGGTGGCAACGTAAAAAGTACCTGTTACATGCAATTGTGCTCGCCTTACCGGTGTGGTTTATTTACCAATCGCTCAACCCACAATTCCCTGCTCTTTGGCAAGAGCAACAAGCTGGTGAGTTTAAAATTGCGCCAATGCCACTTAATGAAGATGCCCCCTATTCGCATCATAACGAGTATGTAAAAGATTTCTTTATCGCCTTTAATCAAGGTGATATTAGCAATATACGTCAAGCCTATTTAAATATAGGTGAAGCGCCGCTGCCACTCACTGAATTTGCAAAAGATGAAGAAGGCCTTATGCATGGAACGGCACATGGTCAACACGCACATGCAATAGCCCCGAAAGCTATTTCGGCCGATGACAAATTGTGGGTCACAATTCAGACATGGCAGGGTCAATTACACACCCTACAATGGGACATTCCTAATCAGTTTATTAGTCAATAATTTTTAAAGCCACTCACTGAGTGGCTTTTTTATAACTTCCCTCTCTAACCGCCACCAAGTAAATTATTTGTTAATTTATTTCACCAAAACCTTTACAAAAATAATAATATAATAAAGTATTATAAATAGTTTGATTTCTTCAAACTAATCCAAGGATCAGAACACACCAAGGAAAGCTCAAAAACAATGATTTGGAGACACAATGATACTTTCTAAAAATACAGTCGGCGTTATCGGATTAGCCGCCAGTTTGCTGTTACCGAGTGCCTATGCCATTGATAACGGCGTCTATACGATTAAATCGAAATACAGTGAAAAACTTGTCGAAGTTGCTAACGCCCAAACCAATGATGGCGCAAACGTGAGTCAATGGGGGAATACGAACCACGATACACAGCGCTGGCTAATTACCAACATTGGCGGCAGTAATTATTCGGTCATTAACTTGAACAGTGGTAAAGCTCTCGAAGTATTTGATTTCTCGACTGACGATGGAGGCAACGTTGTACAATATGAGTATGCAAACATTGCCAGTCAGCACTGGCAAATCAATGAAGAAGGCAGTGGCTATTATAGCTTTATCAATGATCACAGCGGTAAAGCACTCGACTTATATGAATTTAATGGTAATGATGGCGCGAATATTAGTCAGTGGAGTTACAACGGCAGTGACGCTCAGCAATGGCAGCTTACTAAACTCGCCAATGTAGAATCCACTCCTTTTGACCCATCGACCACCAATGGTGCAGCCAATCACTGGCCATTAACAGGCAGTTTAGTGACCCATGATCCGACGATTGGTTACGAAAATGGCACATGGTGGATTTTTCAAACAGGTCCCGGTATTTACGGCAAATACTCAAGTGATGGCGTAGATTGGAATGATGCTTTACCTGTTTTCCCAAACGGACTTGCTTGGTGGGGCAACTATGTACCTGATCATGATGGAATAGATGTGTGGGCGCCTGAATTAAAACGTTACAATAATCGCAGCTGGTTATACTACGCTATTTCGACATTTGGTTCACGAGTCAGTGCCATCGGTTTAGCATCAGCCAGTAGCGTGGCCGCAGGCAATTGGCGTGATGATGGCTTAGTGATCAACACCACAAATAGCAATAATTACAACGCGATTGATCCCGATTTAATCGTGGCTAAAGATGGTGCGCCTTGGCTTACATTTGGCTCATGGAATTCAGGGATCAAGCTTACGCGCATTAACCCAATGACCATGAAACCCTTTGGCGAAATTTACTCATTAGCGAGTCGCTCTGGTGGTATTGAAGCCCCTACTATTATCTATCGCCAAGGTTACTACTACTTATTCGTTTCTATGGGTAAGTGTTGTGAAGGCACTAACAGTACCTATCGAATTGCATACGGTCGTTCAACTGATATCCGTGGCCCTTACCTTGATAAAAATGGCAACAACATGCTATCAGGGGGCGGTAGTATCCTTGATGCAGGTAACAGCCAGTGGGTCGGTCCAGGTGGACAAGATATCCTTAATACCGATGTGATTGTGCGCCATGCATATGATGCGGGTGACAATGGCAGACCAAAGCTGCTTATTAGCACACTTAATTGGGATGCGAATGGGTGGCCTAAATACTAGTTTTCTTTCATGAAGCGCGTGCAAACGCGCTTTTTAGAACCTTTCAAAAATACTGCGAATAAAGTCAGAGTTTAAAATTTGTGTGACAACGCCACTGCCCCACACATATGCTCGCTGTAGCGGGTATCCTTTAAAAATCCAGCGTTTACGAACATGATTAAAGTCATGCAAATACGCCGCTTTTGCTTGCGGTAATGAGTCGTTTGCTAGTTTTTGCCATGCTTTATAAACCCCACTCATATCAGCCCCTCGCATAAAGCGCTGCAACCAACGTGGAAAACGAGCAAACCGAATTGCCGACTGAAAATCAATGATATAAGGCTTACCATCTTGTGAACAAATCACATTACCCAGATTACGCAGGTCTAAGTGCACCACACCGTGGCGATGCATTTTTGCGACTAAACGCTCAAACTCTTTAAAAAAGTCGCGCGGTAATTGCTGCTGTTGCAATGCAAGCTCCCTTAGTGGTGTACCTTCAATAAAATCATAGGCAATGGCAATAGGCGATAAACGACAAAAGTGGTCTACCACACCGTCAACACCTTTAAGCCGTGACAATCCCTTGTACTCTTGATTTATAAACAGTGGAGCAATGGTTTTTCTAACCCACCACGGGCTATGCTGAAAATCTTTAATGATTAAATCGTGTTGTGCGTCTTTATAACGATACACAATTGCATTGGCAAAGCGCCCTGTGTGCAATACAGACAAGCCTTCACGACTAAATTGATGTGATGGAAACTGAGCTTGAAGCTGAGCGAGTAACGATGATTCAAACATAACAACCCAGTATTTATTAAATTAAATGCCTAGGCAACTATATTATCAAAACGACACGGCAGCGACAATGTACCGCTTAGAGAAATTTATGCTTTTAAATTATGAATCGCTCTAAAGAGTAAGCTGGCAAGTTGGTTTTTCTCATCCTCAGAAAAGCCCGCTAATGCCTCACGGTAAATATCATTAACGGTGGGCAGTATCTCAGGATAAAGCTGTTTGCCCTTTTCTGTAAGGCATAAAATGGTTGAACGGCGATCTTCTATTGACTGCTGTTTAGCCACTAACCCTTTATCTTCTAAACGGCTTAATAGGCGACTCATGGCACCACGGTCATACACCATGTGCTCGCACAGTTCAGCCAACGTTGTTACTTTTCCTCGAGCAAGCAGTACCACCACAATGTATTGTGCCGAAGTCAGTTCTTTACTTTTTAGAGCACAGTCTAGGTGAGTCACTAAATTAGAGCGCAAATACGACACCAATCGCCCGAGATCTTGAACGGGATCTAAGTCTTCAATACGGCATTGCCCAATAGATACAGGTTCTTTCATAGTTCCTCACCGCAGTTAATCGTCATTCATAGACCGTTAACCACTAAAATAATTCAATCTGAGTTCATTGCTTCAACGCCTATGATTAGTGTAGCGTAGGTAAGCGTACAAATTTCAGAGGGCGTTATGCTAAGTAAACAACATATTATCAAGTATTTAAGCCTCATAGTACTGTTACTACTGTGTTGGTTAGAACAGTTTCAACAGTATATTATGAGCTTTATTGACAGCGCCCTGCTGCAATCGACTCTTGTGTATGCGTCTTCACGTACCGTCAATGCAGCAATTTCTTTATTACAATCCGCCGAAGTCGGTATTGGTATAGCCAGTATTCAACCAGCTCAGCTACTTGACCCCGTCAACGATTTAGCGGAGTACATGTCGGATGCGATGCGTCTTGCCATTGGCTCACTATTTTTACAGCGAATTTTATACACGATTTCATCCGGCATCATATTTAGCAGTGTTTTTACAGTATCAGTAATTGCATACCTTATTTGTGAGTGGCGTGATTTTTACCCAACGCTTCGCCATAAATTAATGGCGAGCCTGATCCTTATTCGCTTTTTAGTACCTGCGGTGGTGCTAACGACGGGGTTGGTAAGCCAAGTATTTTTAGACGAGCAAATAAACCAACAAAGTGAGCAAGTCAGCGAAAAAGTGGCTACCGTAAATAATAATGCCAGCACAACGTCGGCACTGTCAGCAAAGCTAAAAGCCGAAGTCGACAGTCAAAAACAGACCCTCTTCGACAAGCTATCGTTACTTAATGATCAGCAAATTAAAAACCACCAGCAAGCGACCGAGCTCAAACTACAAATGGCTGAACTCGACAAAAAAATAGAAGCGATTCAAGCCACTCGCAGTTTATCTGAGGTAATCACTTTTAAAGAACTAGCCAAAGCAAAACCATTACTCGATCAAAAGCAGCAACTCACCGGCAAGTTTAATGCTGTGCTTGAACAACAAATGGCGCTTAATCAAGAAAAAGACGCCTTAAACGAGCAACTTGACACCCTGAATGCGTCGCTTAACCACGATTCATCATCACAAGTGAGTAAAATTATCGACACCGTCACCTCGGGCATTAGTAATATGGTGGCCACCGTTGAAGACTTGTTTATCGACTTTTTAAATATTTTGTCGTTGCTTATTTTAAAGCTGCTATTAATGCCTTTAATATTCTTATACTTGTTCAATAAAGCATTCAACGCTATTTGGCAGCGCCGTTTTATCGATGTCATAAAGCAGACAAAAGAACAGGCTTTTAATCACTAATAATTAGTCTAAAGTTATAAACTGAATTCATTTTTAAAGGATATAAGTATGACTGAGCAACGCCACAACCACATTCCCCAAGAAGCCTTCGATTGGTACGACGAATATGCCCATGGCTTGATAGACCGTCGTACTTTTATGAAAAAACTCGGTGGTCTTGTTGCTCTTGGTTATTCGATGGCAGTATTAAGTAGTGCTCTACTGCCTAATTACGCCTTAGCAGAGCAAGTATCCTTTAACGACCCAGACATAAAAGCCAGCTATAAAACCTTCGACTCCTTTAAAGGGCATGGCGAGGGTAAAGGCTATTTAGTCGAACCGACAAATTTAACCTCTAAGCGCCCTATTGTACTCGTTATTCACGAAAATCGTGGGCTTAATCCTTATATTAAAGATGTCGCTCGCCGCCTTGCCAAAGCAGGATTTATTGCGTTTGCCCCAGATGCGTTGCACCCGTTAGGTGGCTACCCTGGTAACGATGATGAAGGCCGCGCAATGCAGCGTTCAATGGATAAAGAAAAAATTCAGCAAGACTTTGTCGCCGCAGCAGAGTACTTAAAACAACACCCAAA
>Ga0070724_10002448_pt1 | contig 10263 bp, 8 predicted proteins | sample tdDd001_FD_67278 | JGI IMG/M metagenome (GOLD analysis project Ga0070724, IMG submission 67278) | Marine sediment microbial communities from the Atlantic coast under amendment with organic carbon and nitrate - tdDd00.1 | ecosystem: Environmental > Aquatic > Marine > Coastal > Sediment | place...
CAAATTCTAATCGATCAACTTCTTCACCTTCAAGTGTAGTTATGATCAATTTATATTTTCCTGTTTCAATATTAGAAACTGTATGTTCGTAATAAGGGAATTCTGGATCAACAACCATTTCTTGTTGTTCGAACACATCCTTCTCAAATAAACTGTTATATTCAGTTTGCCATTTATCAAACTCAGCTTTGGCTTCATTGTATAACTTTGTAACTTCTTCTAAGTATGTTGTAGCTTCTAATTGCTCAGCAGTTAAATCCTGAGTTGGTTCTTCACTTTCAGTTGCTTCTAAAGTTTGAACTGGGATTTCACTCACTGCATTCTTTGCCATTACCAAATCAGATTTGATAATCTTTAAGTCTTCTTCAGCTATTTGATAAGCCATAACAATTTCATCTTTAGTTAATGGCTTAACTTCTTCAAGCTCATCTAAAGAAATCTTTTCCTCTATAGCTTCTTCATCAATTACAGTAGCAGCTACTAAAGGAATAAGTTCTACAACTTCATCTGTTTCTTCTTCCTCAAATACAAATGTAGGCATTTGCTTTTTTAAAGAAAGAAATAATGTGTCCTCTGACTCAACATATATAGAAATAAACAAAGCATCGTTTAATATAGTTTTTCCTGATTCCCCGACAACAGGGCTAATAATGTGTACATAGTCTTCTGATTCATCATTTGCTAAAGCCATAGTAAAGCTTGATAGAACAAGTAGAAAAACCAGTGTGACCATCATGAATTTCCTAAACATGGTCGCTCCTTCCGCGATTTTAGTAACTTCATTATACACAAGGTTTGTTACAGCAGTATTACAGCGCATTTAAAAGTCAGTTACATCTAGTGGGATGCTAATAATTACTACTGTTCCTTTGCCAAATTCACTTTCAATTTCTATTGTACCGTCATGACCATTTACAATTTCCTTGGCAATAGACAGGCCTAGTCCTGTGCCCCCCATATTACGGGTCCTTGCCTTATCAACCCTATAAAAACGATCAAATATATGGGCTAAGTCTTCAGCAGGTATACCAATACCAGAATCCTTTACACGAAGGACTGCAAAATCGTCTCTTTTTATGACTTGAATATCAACATGACCATTTTCTGGCGTATATTTGATTGCATTTGAGATGATATTAATAACAACCTGTTCCATTCTATGGTTATCAAATGAACCAACCAATTGTTCTTCTGTTGTTAATAGTTTTACAGTAATGTTCTTTTTATTTGCAGACATCATCAACTGGTTGATTGATTTTTTGCAAAGATCGATGTAATCATGTAACTCTTTATAGAAGGTAATCGAATGTGAGTCGAAATTTGATAGTTGAAGTAAGTCTCTAACTAGTCTTGTCATTCTTTCCGCTTCTGAATCAATAACTTTTAAAAACTCCTTTTGAGTATTAGGATCATCTACATAACCATCCATTAATGTTTCGGTATATGACTTAATACTTGTTAAAGGTGTTTTTAACTCATGTGATACATTGGCAACAAAATCTCTTCTCATTGCATCTAAACGCTCGGCATCCGTAATGTCTTGAAGGACATAAACAATGCCTGTTTTTTCGTCTTGGTCATTCATATAAGGCGCATAAGAGAATTTTATAATACTGTCATTAATACTAATTGATTTGGTCCCAATCCAATCCTCAAACTCACTGGTAACATGATCATACATCAAGGACTCAGAAATTGGCTCAATCAATTTATCAAAATCTGTTTCAAAATAACCTTCCGTACCAAAGTTTAGCAATTCAATGGCTTTTGGATTCATTAAAATAATATGATGTTGATTATCTACTGCAATTACACCATCTGTCATATGATTGACAATGGCCTCAACTTTTGTTTTTTCTAATGATATTTCACGTAAACTGGTCTTAAGCCTTCTTGTTAGGAAGTTAAAAGTCTCAGATAACTCACCAATCTCATCATTAGATTTTACTTGAACATAATGCTCAAAATTACCCTTTGCCATTAAAACAGCTTTTTGCGTAATATCTTTTATCGGATCAGAAATACTTTTAGAAATAATGAATCCTAAAAGTATCGTTGCACCTGATGAAGCCATAATAACTCTAATAATTATTTCTCGTATCTTATTAACTGTTTGATCAACAACCTCTAAATCACGAAGTAAAAAAAGAACACCTGTAATTTCCTTTTCATCATATAGAATTGGGTAGACTTGTATCATGGCACGATTATCATCTACGTCTCTTACAATTGTTTCTTGCTTCTTTTGCTCTTGTCTTGCTGTAATAATTAAATCTATATTGGCTTCTTCATTTAAGAAACCAGAATCCTTAACTGATGTAGATGCTATTACACCATATCTATTATCATCAATTATCCAGACTTCTTCACCTATTCCAAGGTTAACGTTATTAAACCTATCTAAGATATTTTCAACAGTCTCTTGGTTTTGAGAAAGATCAGTAACTTTTTCGAGGTCAGACATCAATAAATGTCTAACCCCTTCTAATTCTTGACTCGCCTCAGCTATGTGAAGATCATCTATTTCTTTTAATATAAATATTCCAGCAATGAGCATGGCAATTAAAACCAAAATAAAATATATGGTTACAAATTTCCACCTAATGCTCTTGAACATTATAACCTCCTGAAGTAATATCCAACACCACGTTTGGTCATGATGAACTTAGGACTACTTGAGTCATCTTCGATTTTCTCTCTAAGTCTTCTAATTGTTACATCAACTGTACGAATATCACCAAAATATTCATAACCCCAAACATCTTTAAGAAGTTGTTCTCTAGTAAAGATTTGGTTTTCTTGTGTCGCTAAGAACTTAAGCAACTCATATTCTCTAAGTGTTAACTCAATGATTTCCTCATCTTTCTTCACTTCATATCTTTCTAAATCTATTGTTAGATTTCCTGATTCAATCTGAACTGATTTCACTGATGATGTATCTGAATTATCAATATCAACTCTTCTAATATTTGCCTTTACTCTTGCAAGTAATTCTCTCATACCGAAAGGTTTTGTAATATAATCATCAGCACCTAATTCTAAACCAAGCACCTTATCAACTTCCTCTTCTTTAGCAGTTAACATAATAATTGGTGTGTTAAATGTTTCTCTAATCTTACGACATACTTGGAATCCATCTAACTTTGGTAACATAACATCTAAAAGAATTAGATCTGGTTGAATCAAATAAACTTTTTTCAATGCTTCGTCGCCATCTTCAGCAACTTCTACATCATAACCATCTTTTAAAAGGTTAAACTTAATAATATCAGAAATTGATTTTTCGTCGTCTACAACAAGTATTTTTTTTCTCATAAAACCCTCCTTATAGCTTTAGTTTATGAAGTAATCACTTACGTGTAAAGCTTTCATACATTTTTGTCACAATTCTGTGATTCTAAAAAAAAGGCACATCATATGTGCCTAACGATAATTAACATATTTTAAAGGATTCAGTGGATTGTCATTAATCCTAACTTCAAAATGTAAATGCGGTCCTGTTGATCTACCAGTGTTTCCACTCAAGGCTATTAACTGACCTTTATGAACACTTTCTCCTGAACTCACTTTTAATACCGAATTATGTGCATATCTAGTTTCTGTGTTTGCACCGTGGTTGATAATAATAAGTTTACCATAAGTACCTTTATAACCAGCATATGTAACTACACCACCATCTGCAGCATATACATCTGTACCTGATGGAATACCGACATCTATACCATAGTGATAACCTAAAGATCTAGCTCCAAATCGAGATGTGATGTAACCTCTAGATGTTGGATTCTGATATGTTCCTGTACCAATTCTAGGCGGTGCAGGCTTAGTTCCTTGATATACAATCTGTTCAACAGGTTCTTTAATAACATTCTGTTCAAGTACTTTTTCACCAATTAATTTACCATTCTGGCTGTAGACTTCAACTGTAACTTCAGCTTCACCTGGTACACCAGCTTGTTTTGTCTTGTATTCACCTTCATAATACTTATCAGTCAATACATTTGCACCTTTACCATATGGTACTGGGTCAATTCTTTCGACAACTTGAATTGCAACAACATTAATGAGTGGATCTGATACAATTAAGCTCAGCTCTGTACCAATTTGTAATCTTTTTTCATCAATGCCAGGATTGGCATCCATTAATTCTCCAACATTCAAATCATTGGCTTCAGCGATATCCCAAAAGTTATCACCTTTAACAACCTTATGAATTCTTTGCTCGTTAGTCCCCTTAACAATGTACTCAAGTATTTCTTCATTGGTTTTATAAGGTTTGACATCAAAGATATCCCTTTTAACCTTTAACACTTCTACATTTTCTGAGAACATGATACGTTCCTCAACTGCATCTTCAGCTGTATACATAGCTCTTAAGTCATCTAAAACAACCTCAGCTGCATCAGCTGAATCAAAATAGGCAACTTCTTTGCTGTCTACAACAATAGCATACATATCAACACCAATCATCATGGATTGAGATACCGAATCGAATGGTGAATTGTTCTTTGTCATTTCTGTAGCCTCTTTAACACCAGTAATATTTGCTGATGTAATAACATCAACTGGTGGTTGGATGGCTTCCTCTAAAGGTTCAACGCCTGCCATATCAACTGCTAGTGTTTGTACTACCTCTGATTCAGTCTCTTCTTCTGAAGTTTCAGTTAAATCGAGATTCACAGTTTGAATATCACCGATTTCATCTTCAACATCTTCCATAAAACTAGTCTGTTCACTTGATAAATCAACACTAACAACTGGCGCTGGTTCTTGATCGTTATACACAAAACCAAAATAACCAACAGCAACTACTGCTGTCATTGCTACTGTGAAAATAACACCTTTTTTATTAGATACCAAATAGTTACGAGATCTGTTTATCATTGAGGAAAAGCTCAATACTTTTGCCTTATTCATTAAATCAATAAAAAAAGTCTTAATCGGATCAAATGAAACTTTTGCTTTCATTTTTTCAAACCAACTTAATGACTGTTGTTTTTTGCTTTTATGTTGCTTTTGACGCGAGTTTTTCTTTCGTTTTTTACTCATGAAATATACTCCTATAGCCCAATCTAGTCTTTAACATTTACATTATATCATATGTGTTAGTCATTTTAAAACTTTTTGTGTTAATCTAATATCTCCTTGGCTCAAATTTAGGTTTATTTGTGCTATAATAGCCTTACGTAGAAAGGTAATTATTATGGGATTTTATAAACAAACAACAGATTTCGACTTAGGCGAAACATCTATAGAAAATATTTTTATCAACGATTTTATGCCTATGGCTAATGGTACGGCTGTTAAAGTCTATCTTTTAGGTTATAAGTTTAGTCAAGAAAAATCAAAGCGTGAAGTGACTCATATGACCATCTCAAAACATCTTGGAATTCCATTAGAGGATGTTTTAAGATCATGGGATTTCTGGGAAGAAAAAGGTATCATTAAAAAAGTAGAAAACGATAATGATTATGACATTGAGTTTTTATCACTTCGACAATTAATCGCGAAAGGGCTCTATAAAAACACAACACAAACTCAAGCCAAAATGAAATCACAAATAAACTTATTAGAAGCAAGCAAAAGTCCTGAAATTAAGAAGATGTTCTATGCTATTGACCAAATCATGCGTAGACAATTAGTACCTAATGAACGAAATACCGTTCTTGATTGGATTTACAAGAATAACATCGATTTAGAGTTGATTGTTGCAGCCTTTAAATACTGTGTAGAAGAACGTAAGGTAAAGCATATCAACTATATAGCCAGTGTCGTTAGAGGCTGGCATGATCAAGGTATTCTAACACTTGATCACTTAGAAGAACATTTTTCGAAATCTCAATCGCATTACAATAATTACAAAACAATTTATAGAACTCTGGGCTATGCTAACAAGTTACCTTCTGCAGGTGATAAAGAAATCATGGACCTTTGGTTAGATGAGTTTGAATTAGAAATGGAGTTTATTATAAAAGTATTAACCGAGACTTCAAAACGTACATCTAACATCAACATGAATTATATGCATAAGGCCATAGAAAGCCTTGTTAAACAAGATATTAGAACAATCGATGCCTATGAAGCTCATTTGGCTAATAGACAGAAAAAGCAAGCACCAGCTACTAAAAATCAAACTAAAAACAAATTCCACAACTTTAACCAGCGCGAGAAGTTTTCAAATGATGAACTCGAACGAAAACTGGGCATTAAAAAGTAGGAGTAAATATGGATAATCGTGAATTAAAATTAATTTTTCAAAGAAGAAGAGACAAGGCAAAACACGATCAAGAAGAACGTCGCCTAGAAATTTATGAGGCTATTCCCCAAATACGATCAATTGATCAACAGATTAGAAAATTAGGATTAAATATTGCTATGGCAGCAATTAAAAATCCTGATCAGGCTGAATTAGAAATGAAAGCCATTGAAGAAGAAATTAAAATGTTAAAGCAGGACAAACTAATCGCTTTAACAGAACATAATATCCCGTTAAATTACTTAGATATTCATTACGCTTGTGACAAGTGTGAGGATACTGGTTTTATTGGCTCGGAGAAATGTACTTGCTATAAAAGAGAACTTATTAAAACAAGTTATGAACATTCCAATATAACAGATGTTTTAGACAGAGAGAATTTCTCAACATTTGACTTTGGTGTATTTTCTAATGAGTATGATGAGTCATATAAAAAATCTCCAAAACAACATATGACTGATGTACATGAAACATGTTTGCATTTTGTTGAGCATTTTAAAACCAATAACCAGCAAAATATGGTCTTCTATGGTCAAACTGGTTTAGGCAAGACTTTCCTATGTAACTGCATTGCAAAATCATTGTTAGACAGTGGTTATACTGTACTATACCAGACAGCATTTAGGATTATTGACATCATCAGTCAATACAGATTTTCTAATCCAAAATCTGATGAAATGAAATTCAAATATAACATGTTACTCAAATGTGATTTATTGATTATAGATGACTTAGGAACAGAAATGATTAACTCATTCACTACAACTGAGATCTTTAATATCATTAACACAAGATTATTAGAAGACAGAAAAACAATCATATCTACTAACTTCGAGTTGAATCAGTTAACAGAAAATTATTCTGAAAGAATCACTTCTAGATTATTTGGTCATTATGATTTTATTCCGTTCTTTGGAAAGGACTTAAGATGGCAATAAATCAATATGAAAAATATGAAGATGATATGGATGATATTTCAGATCAAACTTTTATAGGATGCAATTTTGATGCAATAAACTTTGAGGATATTTCAAATTGCAGATTTGAAGAATGTACTTTTAAAGGTTGTGATTTCAATGGTTCAACTATAGAATATTCAGCCATGACAAACTGTAATTTTAGGTTTTCATCATTCTTTTCAACGCTATTTGTCGAATGTAAAATGACAGGTAGTAGTTTTAGAGATACTGATATTGCACTTGCTGATATCAAGTCAGGCGATTGGTCACTGACTGATCTGTCAGAGCAAAATTTTTCAAAGAGAAAGTTTGAGAACATTGACTTTTCAGGTACGGATTTTTCATTTACAGACTTTAGTCAAGCAAGTTTATCAAAATGTGATTTATCAGGTGCAAGATTCTATAACACCAAACTCATCAAATCAGATATTAGGGGATCAAAGATTGATCAACTTGGTAATGTGATTATGAGAGATACAAAGATTGACTTAGAACAATCCATATTACTAGCTAGAACACTTGGTGGTATCTTTACACCTTAAAAAGCACTCATAGAGTGCTTTTTCTTAATTTGCAACTAAGGCTTGAATCATATTGTAGTAGTAATAGTCTATGTCTATGTGATCTTCTAGTAAATCTACCATTTGATCTAATAATGAAGCCACATATACTGCATCAATTTCTTCTGCTTGTAATGCTGTTTTTAATGATTCTCTTACTGCTTGTACTTCAGCTTTATTCGATTCTACATCAGCTTGCTTCAATACTTTAATTGATTCTATTTCACCTCTTAATACTTCATTTGCTGCTTTCTTCTCTTCAATAATTACTTGTGCTTCTTCCCTAGTAATTTCACCTGCTTCAACAGATGCTTTCAAGGCTTCTCTCTCTGCTTGACGAGCAGCTTTTACTAATTCTCTTTCTGCTTTTGCATCCTCGTGGAAAGTATCATGAGCCTCTTTTGCTGCTAATAAGTCTAAGTAAGCTCCAGGATTGTAAAGATTGAATAACTCTTCTCTTTTTGCCTCTTTTTCTTCTTGTGATAGTTCTGTTCTTTGTGGCCTTTCTGCAATCGCTTCAGCATTATCCTCCGCAAAAACCATCACACTTGAACTCACCATCATTACCGCTACCAATAAAAACACGATTAACTTTTTCATATGTTTCTCCTTTCTTGTTTGTAACTACATACTAAACCTTAAATATGTGAAAAGTGTGTGAGAAATGTATGAAAAAAAAGAAAACCGTGATAAACACGGTTCTAAACTCTATATATTGAATCTCTGATGATTGTTTGACTTCTCTTAGGACCAACAGAAACAATTTTTACTGGAATACCTACATATTCTTCAATAAACTCAATGTATCCTTTTGCCTCTGCAGGTAATTCATCATAAGTTTCACACTTAGTAATGTCTTCTTTCCAGCCCGGTAACTCTTTGTAAACAGGCTTACATTCAGCTAAGATGTTAAGATCTGCAGGGAAGTGAGTCATGACTTGACCCTTATATTCATAACCTGTACATACTTTCAATGTTTCAAATCCAGATAAAACGTCTAGTAACATTAAAGACATACAAGTCATACCGTTAATTCTTTTAGCAAAGTTAACAATAACTAAATCTAACCAACCACAACGTCTCGGACGACCTGTTGTTGTACCAAATTCATGACCAGCTACTCTAATCTTATCACCTGTTTCATCATGTAATTCTGTTACAAATGGTCCTTTACCAACTCTCGTTGTGTAAGCTTTAGTAATTCCAATCACTTCTTCAATCATATTTGGGCCAATACCAGCACCGATTGCAAATCCACCTGAAATTGGGTGAGAAGAAGTAACATACGGATAAGTACCAAAGTCAATATCTAATAAAGTACCTTGGGCACCTTCTAATAGTACTTTTTTATTTGCCTGTACAGCATCATAAACAATCACTGTTGTATCAGCAACAAATGATTTGATTCTTTTAGCATAAGCTTTGTAATTTGAAATAATTTCATCAGCGTCTAATGCTTGACCATCATAAATTTTAGTAATGATTAAGTTCTTAGCATCGATTTGAGCACGCGCTTTCATTTCAAAAACTTCTTCGTTCATTAAATCACAAATTCTGATACCTGAACGCTCAACTTTATCCATGTAAGTTGGACCAATACCTTTAACAGTTGTACCAATTTTAGCTTTTCCTCTAGCTTCTTCAGCTAAACGGTCAATTTCTTTGTGATAAGGGAATACAACATGGGCTCTTTCTGAGATTTTAATTGTCGATGTATCAATACCTTTTGCTTCTAAACCGTCAATTTCCTTTAAGAAACCTTCTGGATCAAAAACAACTCCATTACCAATAACATTAACAGCTTTTTTATTTAGAATACCTGATGGGATTAAATGTAATGCATACTTATCATCTCCTACAACAACAGTATGACCCGCATTGTTACCACCTTGACCTCTTACTACAACATCTGCTTCTGATGCTAAGTAATCAATCACTTTTCCTTTACCTTCGTCGCCCCATTGCGAACCAACGATAACTACAGTTGACATAATGCACCTCGCTAAACAATATATAAGTGAAAGAAAAAATGCCTATTGGATTCTTTCTCAGTAACCCATAGACATCATAACAAATGACTTTTGTGAAGTCAATGAAACAAGACACATTTTCCGTATGTTTATTTATTTTTTACATAAACGTTCAGTTTTATACGAATGTTTTTACCCTAGTATCTATAAATCATTAACATTTAAGTGCTTTATAGGCCTCTTTATCTATATCCATATAGATATAGTCTGCATACATTTCATCATCCACCATATGAAAATCATCATATAGTTTAATTAACATCTCATTTATGAGTTGATTCTCAAAAGCTTCTTGTCCTTCTTCATAGATTTTAAAACCTACCTTTAAATAAGAAGCTTGAGCTCGTTTATTAAACTTAGCAACACGTAAATACAAACGTTCCATATTTAAGACATCAAAAAATTCCTTAAAGATTGCTTTCATGCCTTGAGAACCATAACCTTCAGACAGATGATTT
>Ga0070724_10002449_pt1 | contig 10262 bp, 2 predicted proteins | sample tdDd001_FD_67278 | JGI IMG/M metagenome (GOLD analysis project Ga0070724, IMG submission 67278) | Marine sediment microbial communities from the Atlantic coast under amendment with organic carbon and nitrate - tdDd00.1 | ecosystem: Environmental > Aquatic > Marine > Coastal > Sediment | place...
ATGTCACCACGGCATTTGTGAATCCATTCACATCAGATGTCACGGTCGAAGCTATAGGGAGCCTTTCCGTTATTAGAGAGGGGCAGTGTCACAGACGTGTTTACATAAAAGCTCACCGCAGGTGATAAGTAACCCTGAAGGTCATGCCTTCAACTCACTCGCCGATATCCGAATCATAGGGTTACAGTGGCCTCACTCTGACCCCAATTCGCTGCAAGCGATAAACAACCATGAAGGTTAAACCTTCAAACTCCCTTGTTTACAACGAATAAACCCCAAAGGTTAATCCCTAGATTTTTAACCTCTTAAATCTGAGACTCTTAATTTAAGATTTCAAATCTGAAAAGATCCGCCAGTGTCGGCGTCCCATTTCAAGCACTACGCCCACTGCTAACCCAGCTGCGGTATTGAGCAGCAAGCAGATTGCGGCGGTAGAGAGGATGACAAATATACAGAAGGGTTTGCCGTCAAGAAGACGCTTAGACCAGGCCAGTTGCAAACCGGCGATGGAGAGCAGACTGCCCAGAATAGCCAGTGGGATAAGACCCAATAGCCAGGCGACATTCTCTCCCCAACTAAAGGCGATAAGTAGGCAGGTGCTACCGAATATGACCGGTGCCCATATTCCCCGGGCGCCAAAATGATGCTGTACGGCTAAGCCCCCGGCGCCGTGACACATGGCCGTTGCTCCGAAGGGGGTCAGCAGCAGGTTTGCCAGTCCCGAGCTGGTAGCCAGCCGTTTGGGGCTAAACTTCTCTTTGTCGCCGGGAAACTTCTCTTTTGCCATGGCCGATGTCGCGATAACGGCATTGGTCAGGGTGAGTGCCAGTTGAGGCAAGACCAGCAATACTGCGGCCGATGACCACTCAGATAGGGTTGGCCAGCTCAGGCTCCATTGCTGACTCAGTATCGAGCTCTGCATCGAGGTATGGGCAGATAGCTGTGCCGTCTCCTGTATTAGGTGTGAGCCCGAGTTATATTGCCATAACATCCCCATGATAATGACCAGCGGCATGGCGAGATAACGCAGTGGCAGGAAGCGACTGCAGAACAGCAGGGTAAATGCCCCCAGACCAATAATCCAGGTCTGGCTCATCATCTGCGCGCCCATCCACATCAACTGAATACCGATAGCGAGCTGAATGCCTATGCTCACCGCCGGAGAGAGCTGTTTGGCCATCCAGTTAATGGCACCGCTGAATGCCAGTATAAGCAGTATGATGCCCATCATCATGCCGCTGGCCTGTAGCATACCAGGAGTCAGCCCCTGAGCTATCACTAAGGCGGCGATCACTTTCATCGGTTGTACGGGAATGGGCCGCCTGTAGTAAAAAGCGGTAAACAGGGCAAAGAGTCCGAAGCCCATAAAGATGCCCTGAGGCGAGAAATGGTTGAGCGCAATCAGGCCCAGTACCAGCGGTAGGAAAGTACCCAGATCGGCGAAAGCGCCACTGAACTCACCGGAAAATTGATCACATTTTTTGAGGAATGTGGTTTTACATGTCATATAACTTGCCGTAGGAAATCGTCATTAGGACATGGCAAGTTTAATGCCACATTTTAGTGGTGCTTTTGGGGGGCATAAGGAGTAAAAATAATGTTTTGTGATAGTTGACTGAGACAAAATGGCCAACTCGATACAAGCTGTGTATCGAATTGGCTATTTTAGTTACTGCTTATGTATACTTACGTTTGGTTATGCATATCGTTAAGCGCACTGTGTAACAGATCGTCGTCATTGGCTTGGTGGTCCATATGATCGATGGTTTCATCTATTATTGCGGCATGCTCCTCTTTGTGTGTGTCCTCATCCGAGAGTGGATTGTCGAAGTGATCGTGGGCTGAGGTATCGAGCATGTCGGCATGGGGATCGCTATCGGTCAATGTGATAACGGCTGGTAGGTCACTGCCCATTTGGCTATTGGATGGTGGGGTGACATCCCCTTGGCTGAGCCCGACCATTTGCAGATAATGATCGATGGGGGCATTTGTCGCGGGTAATGGAAGAGACGTGTTGCTTACTTCAGGGGGCTGCTCTATATCCGATTTAGGGCTTGCATCACCATCAACTCGATGTGCCATAGCATCGTCATGTATATCAAGCTCTTCAATGACTACAACACTGGTTTCATCATCTTGAGGTGTGTCATGCATATCCGGCGCGGGTGAAGGAGGGGGCGTTGAAGCTGCTGGCGTTACAGTCATTTCAACAAGGTGAGTTGAGCTTTGGTTTTGACCACTATGCCCGTGTATATAAGTCACATCCAGATTCACTTTTACATCGACATTCGACGCATGAGCATCATGATAAACAACTTGAAAAATATCATGATGTTCTTCAGATGTAGTTTGACCCGCCCAATGTGTGCCTCCTGCGGCCTTATTGCCCGGTGTCGGTGCTTGGTTATAGACATAATCAACATGACCGGTAACCGGATCGATAGTCAGCGTGCCGTATTGGCCGTGCAGGCTTGTTGAAGTATGACCATTGCCGTCAGAGATCGCCCAGCCACCGCTGGGTAAATTGGGAGTGAGTTGTTGTATGAGTGGCGGAGCGACCAGATCACCAGATATATGTGAACCAATACTGCCACCTCCTGTTGGGGTCGGTGGTGTCTTAAAGCTCAACGAAGGAACAGGATTGCTACCATCACTGACATACAGCGGGGTGTGTATTGAGGCTACGTTACCAGCAAGATCGTGAACCGATGCGGTGACATCAATGGTTCCACCTTGTAGTGCCTGCACCTCTGCTGCGCTTAATGAAGTATGCCAAGCACCATGAGCAACCAAAGCTTGGCTGTGATGGCCACCAATGGATACGGTGACCGTTTGTCCATCTTCAACGCCAGATACTGTACCCGTGATATCAATCGCTTGCTGCTGTTCACTGGCTTCAATGATATTGTCGCTGGTGATCGGATTAACTCTAATGGCCGCATTAGTATCGGTGCTGTAGTGATGGTTGTCAGTCGCAGTCGCACTATTTCCAGCGGTATCCGTTATGGTGACAGATGCACTGATGTTGGTGTGGCTGCTCAGTTGATTGGCAGGGACATCGATTGAGAATCGATGCTGTGCATCCACGGTGCCAGTGTAAGTGTGTGTGCCTAGTGTAAGGGTGATACTGTCGCCAACGCTGATTTCACTGCCTACCGAACCTGTGATCGGCAAGTTACCACTGAGCTCGGCCTGATTGAGCACGTTATCGGCAGTGATTGGGTCAAGGCTAATGTATGGCGTTGGCGTCTTAGTGTCTAGCGTAAAATCGAGACTGGTGGCTGTGGACGTGTGCCCTGCCGCATCTGTCTGCCTTACTTGCAGCTGATTAAGTCCCTCAACAGGGGTAAACTGGGTGCTCCAATGTGTGCCACCATCTGTGGAATACTCCACCTGCATTCCAGCGGTTTGACCTGAGATGCTAAGCGCACCATCTTGAGTGATCAAGTCTGTTGCAGAGCTACCGGTATCATGAGCCAGCGCGATCGTTAACGGCGCAATAATGATCGGGGCTTGGTAAGGGTCTATATGAATAGTTAAGTTGTTCTGACTATTGTCTGCATAATCTCCATGGGTGTCTGTCACGCGATAGATAAGATTAGGCACTTGCCCACTAAACTGGCTGTTAGGGGTAAAGGTGTAGTCGCCGTTGGCTGAAATTGCGATAACCCCAACACCGGTAATATTGTGAGTTTGCCCAGCTTGAACCGTTACATAGTGATGCGTTACAGGGTCTTGAAATTGCACATCATGAAGGACTAACTGTGCGCCATCATCAACATCCGTAGCCCCTTGCAGTAAATTGCCACTAACGGGGCCGCTGTTCTGCTGAGAATGAGGGGTAAAACTGTGAATGATTGGACGATCACTGGTGCCAGTGACGACGACTTGAGCTTGCTGCTGCGTTGTTAGCGCATTGCTACCAGCCCCTTGTTGAAGTTCATACTTAATGTCAATTTTTGAGGCGATGCCGTTGGCCAAATGGTTGTAGCTATTGTGCGCCGGATCGACCTGTAATGTATGGCCATCGCTGGCTAGCATAAAGCCATCGGGTACCTGATTAGTGTAATGAACGCCGTCGGTCGAAAATTGCATGTGGCTGACTGTGCCGCTGCTGAGTCCCCCCAGTAAATCGAGATATTTGGTTGCGCCACCTTCATTGACGCTTAAGCTTGGCGTGTCATCATGGCCATGAATTTGTACATTAATGGTATGGCTGGCAGTGCCGTCAGGTGAGGTAACAGTGATACTATCCGTGACCACTTGCCCAGTGGCTAAGCCGTTGGTGGTGGCCAGTGTGTTGTCTAATTGATATTGCCAGTTACCGTCGATATCGATGATAAGATGACCATAGGTGCCTTGAAGGTGGCTATTGGCGGTAAACTTGTCTTCTCCAGTATCAGGATCGATTAAGGTCATATGGCCACTAATACTGCTGGTGGTCGTATCCTCAGTGAGATTGTCGGAAGTCGATGAGTGGCTTTGACCGTCTATAGTTGCAGTATCATTTATTGAGGCGAGGGTGATGTTGGCCCCCGTATGCGTCACACCGCCGTGGGCATCTTTTATGTCATAACTGAAATGGACTAGGCCGTTATAGTCTTTGTCAGGATGGAAGGTAAACGTACCGTTTGGGTTAACTGTAATAGTGCCATGATCTGCAGTTAAATTGGCAATACTGAGCTGGCCTGCATCATTGTCATCAACGTCAGTGGCATTGGCTATTAGCTCGGCTGTACTCAGCTGTATATCGGTGTCTTCGGTGCCCGCAGCCAACTGTACTTGTGCTGAAACCACGGGCGCATCATTGGTACCATGGACAGTGACTGTAATATTCTGATGTGCGCTACCGTCAATAGATTCAACGGTAAAGGTTTTTTGATAACTTTGACCTGCACCTAGATGTTGCAACTTGTCATTGTCTATGGTGTAAGCCCAGTTACCTCTGGCATTAATAAAGAAATGGCCACCTTCAGGGGTCGTTAGATTTTGTGCAATAAAACCAGCTTGATCATGATCCGGGTCAATAACGTGTAAATTACCGCCACTGTATACCTGATTCGGCGTGCTCCCCGGTGAGAGATTATCTTCATAGGCATGCTCATTAAAGCTTGAGTATCGGCCGACTTCTATTCTTGCTTGGTTATCTTCGCCAATGACTTTAACCATGATGGTCAGTGTTTGTCCGTCGCTGGTTGTTACTTCATAGGGGAGCTCCATCGATTCACCTGTATGCAGGCTGCTGATAATGTCATCCGCATGTCGATTACTCGCGCCTTCCAACCTAAATTGATATGAGCCATCGGACCAAACATCGAGATTACCAGGGGCGAAGCCTTGGCCTAAATATGTTCCACTAAGTTGGGCGAAATGGGTTTTATCACCAGTATCGGGGTCAACAAGCTGTAAGTTGCCCTTGTAAGTTTTAAATTGACTATCGAGGGCTTGGTTTTCTGTTAGCTGAATAACATTAGACACAAGTGTCGCTTTGTCATCGGTTCCCTGAATGGTTAAATCTGCGGTTTGTTGGCTCTGCCCACCTTGACCGTCATCAACGAGATAGGAAACTGCAATTTTAAGTGATTGACCATTGGCTAGATGATTATAGGTTGGGTCTGTGGCATCAATGATTAAAGTATGACCGTCAGCAGCTAGAGACAGTCCCGTGGGTATACTTGACGTGCTAGGAGCGCCATCGATAGAGAAAGACAGTTGTTCTATATGAAGTGTATCGCCTTCTTTATCCGTCGCACCTGTTAGCAAGTCTAGGTTATGACTTGCCCCTTCTTTGATGCTATCGGTTAATGGTGAAACATCAGGATTATCATTGTTCGCTGTTAAAGTGGAGGTGGCTTCCGTATGGGTAATACCGCCATGACGATCGGTGACGTCATAACTAAAGTGCACATTGCCGTTGTAGTCTTTCTCTGGGGTAAAGGTAAACGTGCCATCAGCATTAGTGGTAATGGTGCCATGATCCGCCGTTAGGTTATGGACTCTAAGCCAACCGCGATCATTAATGTCGGTATCGCTGGCATAAGCGAGTAAATCATCTTGAGTAAGAACAACTTGTGTGTCTTCTCTACCTTGGCTAAGTACTAGGCCACTTTTAACGGTCGGCGCATCGTTACTACCGTGAACCACAACAGTCACTGTCTTGGTGATGCGGCTCCCATCGGTTGAGATCGCTTCAACGGTGAAATGTTCGTTCCATTCATCACCTTGTCCTAACGCTCCTGCTTTTGACTCGTCTACAACGTAGTGCCATTGACCATTTGGACCAACAGAAAAAGCACCATATTTACCGGCTGTCTGAGTGACTGTCCAGCTCACTGAATCATGCGTATCGCTATCATGGGCCTGTAGTTGACCGCTGACTTGCGCACCTGTTGATTGCTGTTCAATAACATCACTAAGATGAGCTGGTGAATCGATAATTACATTATCTTCAGTGCCTTTTATCTCTACCGAAAGCGACTGAAGGGTGCCATCTGGCGCAACTAAAGTGATACTCTCTTGCAGTGATTCTCCCGCCTTTAAGCCTTGTATCGCGGGGTTCTTGTTATCGCCGTTGTACAACCAAACTAATTCCCCCTTATGAGCGCCATGAGAGTATGTTGTTAGCTCGAACTTGCCATAATTGGTTTGTATATCAAGAGGCGAACCGACTTGCCAAGTAACAGTTTTACCGCCAAATTCAATGTCAACCTGATCGACCTTACTGTCTGTGTCGGTAATCGTCAGTTGATGCCACTGTGTCATTGAATAGCTAGTGCCGCCAAAATAGCCATAAGAGCTAGCCCCTGGATCAACATCTTCTTTGGCAAAATCTGTGGTTGTGCCACCAAATACTGTGTGGTCATCTACCGCGGCCAAGTTGGTGGATGCACCAGTATGAGTCACACCGCCATGTGCATCTTTGACGTCATAGCTAAAGTGCACTGCGCCGTTGTAGTCTTTCTCTGGCGTAAAGGTGAAGGTGCCATCGCCATTAATTAATATCGAACCATGGTCGGCATGTAGGTTTTCAATGGTCAATTTACCGGCGTCATTGGCATCCACATCGACAGTATTTGCCAACAGTTGAACGGTAGTCAGCGTTTGGCGTGTATCTTCGCTGCCACTTTGTAGTACCACTTCGGATGAGCAATAGGGGCGATCGTTACTGCCATGAATGGTGATAACAATGTCATGAGATGTCCCATCTTTTGAATAAACTGTAATGGTATCGGTCAGGCTTTGCCCTTCACCCAGCTGGTCAATTGTCGATCCTCTATTGGAAGCGTAGCCACCTTTAATGCGCACACCGCCAGCATCAGCATAATAGGTCCATTGACCATTTTCTTGCAGCAGTAGATCACCAAATTTACCCGAGTAGGTAAAGCCGACCCCGTGAGTGTTGAAGGCTGCGTCGCCGGTATCCAAGTCCGAAATGGTTAATGTGCCGCTGGTGTACAGAGGGTTACGGCCAAGTTGAGCCATACCTGGTTGCGCATAATCAGGTGACATATCTTTACCGGCGGAATTTTCGGTAACACTGCCGGTATCGACACCGCCAATCACTGCTTTATCATCTGTACCGTTAATGGTGACGGTGACTGTTTGCTCGGTGCCATCGACTGAGCGCACCAGCAAGGTATCGGTGAGCGATTCGCCAGACTTAAGTCCTTGAATCGCTGGTTGCGCATTGTCGGCGGTGTAGGTCCAGTGACCTAAGTTGTTCAGACTCAGGGTGCCAAACTGGCCTTGTAGTGCAGAGGCTTGGAATTGGTTTTGTCCTAAATCTACGTCAGCGACTGTGAGTGCGCCGTCGACGCGAAGCAGTCCTTGATGGACGTTTTTATCTTCTGTTAACGTCGCAGTCACCGTGCCAGCACTATTTATTGAGGAGATTTGGGCTTTATCGTCAGTACCGTTAATGGTGATGGTAACTTTCTGCTCTGTGCCATCGACGCTGTGAACGATTAAGGTGTCAGTTAATGACTCGCCTGTTTTTAAGCCTTGAATGGCAGGTTGTGAGTTATTTGCGGTGTAGGTCCAGTGACCTAGTTCGTTAAGAGAGAGGCTACCAAACTGACCTTGTAGTGCAGAGGCTTGGAATTGGTTTTGTCCTGAATCTACGTCAGTAACGGTGAGTGTACCATCGACTCTAAGCAGTCCTTGATGGACGTCTTTATCTTCAGTCATCGAAGCGGAAACTGTACCTGCAATGACCGCTTTATCATTAGTGCCGTTAATAATAATGGTGACTTTTTGTTCGGAACCATCGACACTATGCACCAGCAAAGTATCGGTTACGGTGTCACCCGATTTCAACCTCTGAATTTGGGGGGTGGCGTTATTTGTTGTGTAACTCCAGTGACCGTTGTTATCGATACTGAGATCGCCATATTGGCCTTGCATCGAGGTTGCGACAAATTGTGCCTGATTGTTATCGGCGTCGCTCACGGTTAATGCACCATCTACTCGAAGTACTCCATTATGAACGTCTTTGTCTTCAGTAACCGAAGCGGTTGCTGTGCCACCAATGATAGCCTTGTCATCAGTGCCGTTAATGGTGACCATGACTTTTTGTTCGGAGCCATCGACGCTGTGAACGATTAATGTGTCAGTTAATGACTCGCCCGACTTGAGCCCTTGAATTGTGGTTTGTGAATTATCTGCCGTATATGTCCAATGCCCGTTGGAGTTAATCGATAGGGAGCCAAACTGGCCTTGTAAAGATGTCGCAGAAAATTGGCTTTGGCCTAAATCGGTGTCAGTGACAGATAACGCACCATCAACGCGTAGCTGGCCGCTGTGAACGTCTTTGTCTTCAGTAACCGAAGCGGTTGCCGCACCGCCAATTACTGCTTTATCGTCGTTACCGTTAATGGTGATGGTAACTTTTTGAGATGTGCCATCGACTGAGTGCACCAACAAGGTATCGGTGAGAGACTCACCGGATTTCAACCCTTGAATCACTGTTTGAGAGTTATCAGCGGTGTAAGTCCAGTGACCGTTTGAATCAATCGACAGCGTACCGAACTGGCCTTGTAGTGAGGTTGCTTGGAACTGCGCCTGACCACTATCTGCATCCGTAACGGTTAACGCACCGTCAACCCGAAGCAGCCCTCGGTGCACGTCTTTATCTTCGGTAACGTTAGCCGTAGCAGCACCGCCAATGACGGCTTTGTCGTCGGTACCATTGATGGTGACAGTCACTTGTTGCTCGGTGCCATCGACAGAATGCACATACAAAATTTCGGTGAGCGACTCACCGGATTTCAGCCCTTGAATCACGGCTTGAGCGTTGTCAGCGGTGTAGGTCCAATGGCCATTTGAATCAATCGACAGTGTGCCGAATTGACCTTGTAGTGCAGATGCTTGAAACTGGTTCTGCCCTGCATCAGGATCAATTATGTTAAGTTGCCCATCGATATGTAGCTGTCCTGAGACGACATCTTTATCTTCTGTTAATGATGCACTCGATACGCCGTTGATTTTGGCTATCTCATCGGTACCGTGGATAGCGATAGTGACTATTTGACTCACGGGGAGACCAGAGCTGTCTGTTGCTGTAACTCTAAATGTTTCGGTCGCAACCTCTCCAGCATGGAGCGCGAGTGTGTTGGGGGAATTATTATCTAATTGGTAGATCCAAACACCACTATTCTGATCTATGGTTAGATGCCCGTATTGCCCCAGTGTTTGCGGTACAGCCCAGCTAACACTGTCACCGTGGTCTGGATCTGTGGCAACGAGCTTACCTGCGACGGTATCGATATTACCCATTTCGTTCAAGCTAGCATTGTGTAGCCCTGAAATCGTCGGAAGATCATTGCTCCCATCTACTTCAACACTAATCACCGTATTGACTTTGCGCCCCAGGCTATCTATCGCCGAGATAACAAATTGCTCTGTATGATGCTCTCCCTCTGCCAGCGCATTGGTCTGCGCCGAATGGTTATTCAGGTGATAGTGCCATTGCCCTGTATTGGCATCGACAGTCAAGTCTCCATATTGCCCCTGTGATTGGTCGGTTGACCAGGTCACTGTGTGGTTGTCATTGCCATGAGCATGGAGTTGTCCATTAACGCTATCGACAACACTGTTTTCTTTAACTTGTTGAATTTGTTCTTGACTATCGACTTGTAACAGCTTTTCATCAGTGCCAGTGCCAGTGCCAGTGCCAGTGCCAGTGCCAGTGCCAGTGCCAGTGCCAGTGCCAGTGCCAGTGCCAGTGCCAGTGCCAGTGCCAGTGCCAGTGCCAGTGCCAGTGC
>Ga0070724_10002450_pt1 | contig 10260 bp, 10 predicted proteins | sample tdDd001_FD_67278 | JGI IMG/M metagenome (GOLD analysis project Ga0070724, IMG submission 67278) | Marine sediment microbial communities from the Atlantic coast under amendment with organic carbon and nitrate - tdDd00.1 | ecosystem: Environmental > Aquatic > Marine > Coastal > Sediment | place...
GCGCATGTCTTCAGGATCAATTGTAGGCTCAAAACGTTTAATTACCGAGCCATCTTTGCTTACAAGGAATTTAGTGAAATTCCATTTTACATCGTTCCCTTCAAGTAAGTGTGGTAACTTTTGACTAAGGAATCCTTGCATGTTTGCGCCACCTTCTGTCTCAACATCAAACCCTTCAAATGGGGCTTGATTAACTAGATGTTTAAACAATGGGTCTGCTTGTTCTCCTCTAACGTCAAGTTTTTGAGACAGCTCAAATGATACACCATAGTTGAGTTCGCAGAATGTTTTAATCTCTTCTGCAGTGCCTGGTTCTTGTTCTAGAAACTGATTACAAGGGAATCCTATAACCTCTAAACCTTGGTCTTTATAAGATTGGTGTAGATTTTCAAGACCTTTGTATTGAGGTGTGAATCCACATTTGCTTGCTGTATTTACTATAAGTAACACTTTTCCTTTAAATGATTCAAGCGACACACGTTCATCATCTGCGTTCATAAATGAGTAATTATAAATTTCCATTATTTTGCCTCCTTAAGCTGGCCATAATTTAATGCGATTGCATTGTATCTGTCTCTATTAAGTCCCATGTCTGAGTATCCCACTCTACTTTCAGAACGATACTCTACACGGTTATTCACTTCGTCAAAATAAAACTCTACATCATCTTTATACTTCATAGTGCCTGTCGTAAAAACCATATGGATATAGTTTTCAGACTCACTTGCCACCGTGCAGTCTCCGAAGGACTGACACGCTTGCATAAGTTCTTTTTTAGTCGTTTGAAGGTCTCCTACAAATGAAAGAGCTTCTACTTTTTTCTCTGGGTTTTGTGCCTGTGAAGATACACCATTGGGTTTGGAACCCAACGGGCTTAGTACACCCCCACTCACCCCTAACTGAGGTGTTGTATTATTTTTAAACATCATATACGCCGTCATAACCAGCATGAGTATCAGTACCACACTTAGAATTCTCATTAACTCCCTACTTTCTGAATAGCTTAACCAGTGGATTGTTTAATATATTGTCAACCGCCACTTTCTTAGCGATTTTACTAAATACTTCACCATATGTTGGATAAGGATGAATGACACCTGCTAGGCTGGAAAAATTCTTGTTCATTGTCTTTAACAACTGAATTTCACTGATCATTTCACCTGCGCGGTCTGCTAAAATTGATGCACCTAAAACCTTACCCCTCGCATCTAGAACTATTTTAACCCCTTCTTTAGAAGCACCTTTGGTCATTGCCCTATCAAGATGGTCAAAATCGAAATCATAAACCCTTATGGTGTCACCAAATTTGTCTCTCGCCTCTGCTTCTGTCATACCTGCGCGGGCTAACTCTGGTTCACTAAATGTAGTCCATGCTACATGTTTGTCTTTAACTTTTCTTTTAATTGGAAGACATGCATTTTGTATTGCTTGAATGCCTTGTACATTTGCCATATGTGAAAACAAGTACGGTCCTGCTACATCTCCAACAGCATATATATGTTTTTGACTGGTTTGCATATATGCGTTTACTTTTATACGTCTTTTGTCATATTCTATTCCTGCTTCATCAAGCCCTAAATTGTATAAGTTTGGTGTTCTCCCAATTGCCAACAGTATTTCATCAGCTTCAAGTTCAGTCGTTTCACCATCAGACGGTCCTGCTCCTGGCTCGACAGAAAGATACACTTTGTCACCACGCTTTGACATAGCAGTTGCCTTTGTATTTACATGAATTTTTACACCTTCTGACTTTAGAATGTCTTGTAAACGTTCACTATACTCTTTTTCTTCTCTAATCAGAATGTGGTCTGCCATTTCAACCAAATCAACTTTAACCCCTAAACGATTCATAGCCTGAGCCATTTCGACACCAATCGCACCACCACCCAGAATTATGATGGATTTCGGTAGTGCATTCAGTTCAAACAAGGATTCATTGTCTAAGTAAGGTGTTTCATCTATACCTGGAATTGGTGGTTTTAGTGGAGATGAACCCGTTGATATAACAAATTTATTTGCCTGAATTCTTTGACCGTTTACAAGAACCTCGTTTGGTGATGTAAACCTGGCATGTCCTTGAATGAAGTCAATTCCATCTGCTTCAAGTTTTTCAATGGACTCTCCTTCATAAACTTTCTCAATGACATTTTTTACTACATGCATTGCTTTTTCCGTATTGTACTCAAGAGTTCCAACAACACTTCTAGCAGTATGAATTTTCTTAGCTTCGTTTATGAGTGCCTTGCTAGGTATACAACCAGACCAAGTACATTCTCCCCCTGGAAGACCTTTGTTTATGACCAGAACTTTTTTGCCAAAACCAAGTGCTGTGTATGCTGAAGTTAATCCACCAGATCCAGATCCGATGACTACTATATCGTAATGTTTCATTGTCAGTCCTCCTTGAGTTGATCGATCTTTCTAGATTGATCTTGTAAGATTAATATACCGTAAAAAAATATACACGTCAACTGATTTTTGATAAAACTCCCTTAGGACATGTATATTTTCATAAAGGCATTATTCAAGTCAAATACCCATCTTAATCATCTGTATTAATATGTGCATTTTCCAGCCGATCCAATAAGCCATCTAACATGTTTGCATATTCCTTGTATTCTTCTAAGTTTAAATTAAGTGACTGGGCAATTTTTACTGGAATTTTCTCTGCAAGTGGAATCAATGCTTGTCCTTCATCTGTTAATAATACAATAGCTTTGCGGTCATCATCAGGATCTTTTTCCTTTGATACATAACCCAACTTTTCTAATCTTTGTACAATTGGAGTTAATGTCCCAGTCGACATTTTTAATTTTTTACCCAGGTCTCTAAATCCAATTGACTTATCTTCCCAAAGCACCATCATAGCAACATACTGGGGATAAGTTAACTTCAATTGGTCCAACAACGGTTTATATAATCTAATAGTGAGTCTCGAGGCTGTATATGCCCTAAAACACAATTGTCTGTCTAAATTTAGTGGTGAGTTTCCCATACATATCTCCTTTCAATCTTGTACGATTGATATAGCCATTATACGAGTTACAGTTTCATTTGTCAAAACATATGCTTTGTTATTTTTATACCACCAGGACAAGAACCCATTTTCTCAGAACATCCAAAGAAAATGTCTATACAAAAAAACCACCCCAATCAGTATGGAGTGGTTTGATTAACTAATATACAGGATTAATTGGCTCACGGCCTTCAAGTACTTCTATAATATTACGTGCGGCCATTTGACTCATTTTCTCTCGTGTTTCAGATGTAGCACTGCCTAAGTGTGGTAACAAAACAACATTGGTCATTTTAAGCAGTTCAGGGTGAATTTCTGGTTCATTTTCATATACATCTAGACCAGCACCCCAAATTTCATTATTCTTCAGTGCGTTTACAAGAGCTTGTTCATCGATTACAGGACCTCTTGAGGTATTAATTATCACAGATGAAAACTTCATTTTTTTGAATGCATCCTCATTAATTAGATGTTTAGTATCTTCAGTTAGAGGACAATGTAAAGATATAAAATCACTTTCAGAATATAACTGATCTAACTCAACATAGGTTGCATTAAATCGTTTCTCGAAGTCTAAATTTCTTTCTCGATTATGGTAGAGGATACGCATATGGTAGCCACGTGCTTTTTCTGCAAAACGTTGCCCAATACGTCCAGCACCAACTATACCAATAGTCTTTTCGTAAACATCTTGACCTAACAGAAGTTTATGGGCGAAACGCTCCCACTTACCTTCTCTAACATATTTGTCGGCTTCAAGAATACGTCTACTTACGGCAAATAGTAGAGCCCATGCCGTTTCAGCTGTTGTGTCAGATAAGACATCAGGTGTGTTTGTCATTGCAACATTGTTTGCCTTGGCAGTTTCAACGTCGAAATTGTTAAAGCCAACAGCATAATTAGCAAATACTTTAACGTTTGGAGCAGCAGCTAACACGTCTGAATCTATTCCATCACTTAAAGCTGTTAAAACACCATCGTACTTAGGAAACTCTTTAATCATTTCTTCTTTTGTCATAGGGATGTCTTTGCGGTTTACCACCACTTCAAACTTCTCCTGTAACATTACAATGCCACTTTCAGGTATGTCTCTTGTTATTAAAACGCGTTTCATATCCATTCCCCCTGTCAACTGTCGTATGATATATGCTTTATGGTCTGTTGCAATATTTTATATGCGGTCTATTTCATTTTAGCAGAGGGAATGATGAATCCATATTACAAACATTTGACATCGTAGTATGGCATAACTTTATTCTCTCATAATTCGTTTATACCTAATTAAGAGAGACCATTAACAATTCGTTTTCGCGTGAAGCCTAAAACAATGATAAATCCACTTAAAATTGCACCACTGTAAAGGGCTAAATTACTCCAACTTGCTGACCCAGATAATATTTCTGAATACCCTAAATATGACCAATAAAAAGGTGACCAATAGAGGGTAAAATGCCAATTTGAAGGCATAGCCACTGCACCTATTATTGAAATGGAAATTGGCAGGAATAAAAACTTTAAGTTGGTTAAACCCACAACTTGATTGGAGCTAAATATTCCTATTAAAAATCCAAACAAGACCAGAATACTCAGACTCACTCCTGTTAGGAATAGAACCTGCAATAAATTAACATGGGCATACCCTACAATCATAAGAATACCGAAGGTCTGAATTAGTGCTGTTGCAGCGCCTGTAATACTTTTTCCCGTTATAAACTCACTTCTTGTAACTGGGCTTACTACAATTGCTCGTACAGTTCCATCTTCTTTTTCTTCAATAATGTTTAATCCAATAATGCCCCCACCCAGTGCTAATGCCATAATAATTAAACTTATGGTACCAATAAGTGCAATTGGAGAATCTTCTACCCCCAATGAAGTAAATTTATATGCTACTGGGCTTTTATCATATTTATAAGTTTGGATAATTTTTGATGCGATTGCGTCTGCACCTTCTCGTTCATCTCCATACAATACAATTTCGAATTGATCCTCATTTTTGCTTATCCCAATGACTTCGTCAATGGATTCCAGCCTGTTCTCCAGGTCATTTCGGCTCTTTACCTGTTCTACCGATCCATACGTTTGAAGGAAATCAACAAACTCAACTTCAACGGTTTCATCCACCGCAAATTGAATAGCTGTCGCTTCAACACTTGGTATAAATGCGTTTAGACCGACAGCGAGTAGGAAGGGCGCCACTAAAATGTAGAGGAGGATGAACTCCCTAACATTGCTTTTAAAGTCTCTTATTGTAATACTAAATATTCTTTTTAACATGTCTTCACCCCTAGACTAAGTTTTTCTGATATCGGTATACAGAAGCGCCAAATAAAAGTAGCCCTAACGTACCGGACAGTGTAATGGACTGCCAGACTATATCTAACTTGCCCGTTTGATATATACATTCTTTTAATGCAAAGAGTAATGAATAAGTTGGCATTAAACGTATCCAAACAGGTGAAAAACTTGGTAAATAATAAGATGCAAACGGAATTGAAAGTAGTAGTGAAAAACTTATAATCCAAATCATCGCCTTTGAAAGGTTATCAAAGAAGCTCGAAATAAACAGCCCTAGCCCTGAACCAAACAAACTTCCTGATATGGCAATAATCAACATGAGTATAAGGTTAGCGTTTATACCGACTGTTAAGAAGGTCACCAAATACATTGAAACCAATCCAAGTAAAAACATAACCACTACTTTTGAAAAGAGAAACTCAACCATTTTTCCCGGCGACGCTACATATGCTCGGGTGGTTCCTTCTGATTTCTCAAAAAACATTAAAGTGGCGATGAAAAACAAACCTAGGAGTACAGGTTCCATAAGCAGAAACATCGGTAAAATCGAATGGTTAAATGGAATTTCCTTTTGGGATATACCTCTTCCTAAATAAGAAACCAATGCATCTTTTTCCCCCTTAATTTTCCCTAAATAATCATCCATCTCAAGTATCAACAAGGATTTTATTTTATCGTTTTCATATCCTTGGAGTACAAATTCTACATCTGGGAATTCATAGGTTCCACCTATGACCATGCCTAAACTTCCAGCCGTTTCATTGAGTTGGCTTTCAAGTTCCTCTCGTGTTGTTACCATGTGACTATTAGGTTTCTGGCTTAAAAAATCAGTCAAACCTAACATGGTTGTGTCCTCAGTTGAACTCAGTACATAAACGGTAGGCTCCATACTTATGTCTTCAGGAATTACAAAATTCACGATCAATATGAACACAGCAGCAATAAACAAAGTTATGAGTAAAAACCAGTTTCTAGTCACTAATTTCATATCTTTTTTTATTAAGGTTAATAAACGTTGAGACATTTAATCCAGCCCCCTGCCTGTTAACTTAATGAAAATCTGTTCTAATGTTGCTTCTTGCGAGTGCATTGTATCGATGATACCTGTTTCAATAAGTGCATTAAGACGTCTTTGATCCTCATGATTAGTCATAGATAATTTAGCTGTTTCTATTCCACTTGCACCTTTAAACTCAACGTTTACAAACTTTTCACCATGTTGTAATTTAAGGGCACGTGGCGTATCTAAAGCCATAATTTGACCATCATTTAAAAATGCAACCCTATCACATAATTCATCTGCAATGAACATGTTGTGGGTTGTTAGGAAAATGGTCGCCCCAGCTTGTTTTCTTTCTTTTATGATCTCTTTAATACGACTTGCTGTTGTAGGGTCTAGACCTGAAGTAGGTTCATCTAAAAACCATACTTTGGGATTATTCACAAGCGATCTACAAAACACGAGTCTTTGTAACATGCCTTTAGAGAATGCACCTGCTTTTTTATACATGGCGTCTTCTAGACCAACCATTTTTAGAAGTTTTTTCGGATCTGCTGTTGGAACAGCAAAGAGCTGAGCATAAAATTCCAAGTTCTCAATAGCCGTTAGTTTTTTGTAAACATTGGGTTGTTCAAATGACACCCCCATAAGGTTGAACAAGTTCTGTGAACGTTTTAAGACACTTTCACCAGCAATTGTCGCCTCACCTTTTTGTAATTCTAAAAGTCCTGTAAGAATATTTTGTGTAGTGGATTTCCCTGCACCTGAGGGGCCTAGAAAACCAAATATCTCACCTTCGTCAATGGAAAAACTAATATCATTTACTGCAAAATCATTGTTTTGTCCGTATGAATGAAACAAATTCTTTACGACGATCATAGTGTCGCCTCCTTTATTCATTAAAATGGGTTTACTTATTCATCATTTTTTTGAGTATCTGAATTTTTAAATATCCTATGCCTACAACACCAATTGCGATAAGTCCCCATCCCCATACTGGTATTGAATTAATAAATTCCATGTGATCCTCCAATCCACGCATTGTGACTCAAGAGTCACAATGCAAGTAAAAAAATATAATACAAAAGTGACTACACAGTCATGTGACTATGTAGTCATAATACACCCATCTATTTTGTTTGTCAAATCCTTATCTTGGTTTTAGTCCATCCATCAAACAATCAACCATAGAATGTGTCGTCGCCACGAAGTCTTCATCAACGTCAGTTAAAGAGTTGTGACTTTTATAGTAATACTCAATTGCAGATAAACTCATAGACTGGATCATATGGTTCATAAAGTGGGCATCTACATCAGAACGCAACTCACCACGATCCATAGCGCCTTGAATTAACATCATCATAAAATCCTGTGATTTATTATCATTGTCTTCCATTAGTTCAGACTTAAGGACTTCATCTTCAGTTTTTAGTATGAAATTACCTATTTTCGTTAAGTCTGGGTGATCTTTTGCAAAAATAACTCCTGCGACATAAAACTCTTTAAGTAACTCAAAAAAATCCATTTGATGCATATTGGGAATAATATCAGCGAAATAAGCTAATTTTTTTGTTCCCATATATTCTAAGATATATTTAAATATGTCCTTTTTATCATCAAAATACTGATAAAAACTCCCTTTTGCTATTTTGCTTTCCTTAACCATGTTACTTATGCTTGCTTTATGATATGTTTTTTCAGCAAACTCCTTAATACATACATCTAAGATGCGTTGCTGTTTGTCTTCTGGCAAATTAAAAAACGTTTGATGAGGCATGTAAACCCTTCTTTCTAAAAATATGACTACTTGGTCACATTATAGATATAAAAAGTGGGCTCGTCAAGCCCACTCAAATCGTTTACTAGTATTTACCACGCACTCGAAAGCATTTAATACCATGCTTTGCGTCAAGATTATCTATCATGTTTTGAAGCTCTTCAGATGTGAACGACCTAAAGGTGTTTGGCATGAGTTCTCCTTCTGTTTTAACGTATTGCTGCAGGATATAATTCCTAGCACCTTTTATGTATTTTGTCATTTGAACAACATCATCTTCAGTATGCATACCTTTAATGACTGTGGTTCTAAACTCATGGTCAACACCACTTTTAATAATCAGGGAAATCGAGGTTTTTATTTTATCCATGTCAACTTTACTGGGACCAATCGCTGAAGGATACTTGTCAAAGACATGTTTAATATCCATAGCAATGTAATCTAACAAGTTAGATTCTATTAAATCTTGCAAGACTTCTGGGTTTGTTCCATTGGTATCTAACTTAACCGATACATCCATGGCCTTCACAGACTCAATAAAAGCTTTTAGACCTTGCATCAGTGTTGGTTCACCACCTGTTATTACAAGACCATCGATCATGCCTTTTCTTTTTTCTAAATGTCTAAAGACAGTTTCGGGGAGGGTTGTGGGATACTGATTTGGGTTCAAAACCAGCCCTCCATTATGGCAAAAAGGACAGCGGAAATTACAACCACCTGTAAATACAAGTGAAGCCACTTTGTTCGGATAATCTATAAATGTGGTTTTCTGGAATCCTTTAATTTGCATAAGCGCCTCCATATTTAAGTGTTTGGTCATAACCAGACGACTTCTATTTTTTTAGTACATCCAGCACAAGAAAATCTAATTTACATACAAGCCGGGGGCTATTTATATAGCCCCACACTATAAGATAAATAGCCCCCATTAGTAATTCTATTCTATTACGATTTTTAGCAAACTTCAAACTCTAGTCTGTCATTAAACTCTGATTGTTTACCGTCATTCCAGTTTTGAACTGGTCTGTGGTATCCAACTACACGCGTCCAAACCTCAGTTTGTTTACCACATTCAGGGCAAATTGGTTCTTCACCAGCAATGTACTTATGAACAGGACAAATGCTAAATGTTGGCGTGATAGTGAAGTAAGGAAGTCTATAACCATTGCTTACACCTTGAATAAGTTTCTTCAGTGTTTCAACTGAATCAATTCTTTCAGGGATGAATCCGTGGAATACTGTACCACCTGTATATTTAGTTTGCAGACTGTCTTGATGATCAAGCGCATCAAAGATATCTTCAGTAAACCCAACTGGGAGCTGGGAACTATTAGTGTAGTAAGGTGATTCGTCACCTGCAACAGCAATCTCTGGGTACAGCTCAAGGTCAAGTTTAGCAAACCTATGCGCAGTGCCTTCAGCGGGACTTGCTTCAAGGTTATACAAATGCCCTGTGTCTTCTTGGAACCTGATGAGTACCTCATTCATAAAGTCCAAGACTTCTTCAGCAAACTCTTTTCCTGCTGGTGTTGTAATATCTTCAGTTCCTTTAGTAAAGTTAATAATACATTCATTAAGGCCATTTGGTCCTATTGTAGCAAAGTGATTATGCCAATACTCCCCATTAGCTTCATATACATCGTGAAGATAATGTTTTGAATATGGATAAAGGCCACGGTGCATGTTTTCTTCTAATATAGTTCGTTTGATCTCTAAAGAGTTCTTAGCAATCTCCATAAGTCTTTCAAGTCGATCAAATAGGGCTTCAATGGTCTGTGATGTGTACCCTAAACGTGCAAGGTTGACTGTTACAACACCAATAGAACCCGTTTTAGGGTTGGCACCAAAAAGTCCACCACCACGACGTCTTAGTTCTGTGTTATCCAGTCTTAGTCTACAACACATCGAACGAACATCTTCAGGGTCTAGATCTGAGTTAACAAAGTTACTAAAGTACGGAATACCAAACTTGCCTGTCATTTCCATGATTTTATTGGTAACATCACTGTTCCAGTCCCAGTCACTTGTAATGTTGTATGTCGGAATTGGGAATGTGAAGACACGGCCTCGTGCATCCCCTTCCATCATAACCTCACAAAATGCCATGTTAATCATGTCCATTTCTTTTTGGAATGATTTATAGGTGTGGTCAAACATACGTTTACCCCC
>Ga0070724_10002452_pt1 | contig 10256 bp, 8 predicted proteins | sample tdDd001_FD_67278 | JGI IMG/M metagenome (GOLD analysis project Ga0070724, IMG submission 67278) | Marine sediment microbial communities from the Atlantic coast under amendment with organic carbon and nitrate - tdDd00.1 | ecosystem: Environmental > Aquatic > Marine > Coastal > Sediment | place...
TCACAAACCTCGACACAGCTCTCGCAGCCAAGGCATTCATCCGCATTCACAGGTACTGACTTTTCGTCTTTCATCTCAAAAACTTCAACTGGGCAAACATCTACACATTCTTCACATCCTGCACATTTTTCTTCGTCAACGACAACATTAAAAGCCATTATATACGTCTCCTTTCAAATTAGGTTTTTATTAAGGTGTTGGAAATCCACCTTGGATTCTGTTTTAGAAAAAAGTCAATATACCAATTGACAAAGCGAGTCAAGTCTTGATCAATTTTTTTAAAAAAATGAACGAAATATTATGGTTGGCATTCAAGCAAACCCACCAGCGTGTTTTTAAATTTAGCCTGTTGATCGGGCTGTTTTTTTGGTAGCTGCCGCGTTTCAAGGTATTGGGAAAAAAAATCCCCCGGAATTTTACCGGGCACCAGATAGAGCGTGAGCATGACATTCTTGCCGCCACCGCTATTCAAAGGAAGGTCAGCGCCGATATTTTGGGATGCAGCCCAATCGGTTTCGCCAAGCCTTGTAAGATGCTTTAAAAAAGAATCTCGCCATGTGTTGAAGGCTTTATCTTTAATTTCAGCCGCCGGTAACCCCGCGGATTGAAGAATTTTTTCAAATGCAGGCAACTTCTCCGTCAATTGATTAAAAACCGACTTGCTGCTGGTCACAAAAAGCCCTGAACCGACCGGGTCATTTTGGAAAAGCAGAGCCCAGGACTGAAGCCGGGCCAGGGCCATGTATTCACCGGGATCATCGACCTTGCTTTCAGCCCCAAGTGGATTGGCCCCTGAATCGATTTCCGTTTCACCTTTAAGCGTTTTTAGTAACGCGCAGGACTGCCGCGCATGAACACCGAGTCCGCGGTTTAATTCAGCCCCCTGGCGGTCGAAATCCTGTGCAAAACCAAGAAAAACTCTGGCACAAAACAGGGGATCCGAACCCCTTTCTGCGGAATCTGTCGATACGCCTTTCTTCAGGTCTGAAACGATTCGGGAAGTCGACGTTTCATTGAAAAAAGGAGTGGCACTGTGCTGCCTCAAAAAGGCAGTTGTTTTCAAATTCCCACTGTCATTATGGAGGCTGGCAAAGGATCGAAAATCTTTGACCACCTTTTCAATCGCCTGATCATCTGTCTGATCCGGCACACGGACTTCCATTAGATTTGCATCCACCCAGGCCTGCATCTCATCCGGTACTTTTTTACCCGACGGCTGATACACGATAAAACGTTGAAAACAGGTGGCCAATGCTTGCGCCACGCCCTGGGGTACGTAGGTAAAGGGGAAGTAGATCGGTTTCATTTTTCGTGATAGATTTAAAGTGGTTTTATATCCAGGAGTTGCGCTTTTCCTCTTCTATATATCAATCGGTTTCGGGTGTCAGGTGTCAGGATTCTACGCGTCATATGGAAACCTGAAATCTCTCCGGACTGCTTACCGCCCATAGGCTTCAAGCCCAACAGCAGGCCCTCCCGGCCAAAGACTGACACCTGACACCTGACACCATTTTCTAGTTTTGGTCCTGTACGATAACACCTCTTGATTTGAGTTGATTTCTGATTTCATCCGCCAGATCCCAATTTTTCTCGGAGCGGGCCTTATCTCTTTGGTTGAGCAGCCGTTGAACGTCGGGATCAGAATACTGATCAAAAAAATTAAATATATTCAAGACCGCATCTATACTGCGAAATCCATCCACAATCTTGGATGCATCCCTGGAATGCAGTTGCTTCTTAAGGATCAGCGTATTTGTTTTTTTAACGATTGTAAAAATGGTTGCTAGCGCTGCTGAAATATTTAAATCATCATCCATGGCGCTGCAAAACCCGTTTTTAAGATCGTAAAGCAACTGTTCTAATTCTGCATACGGTTGCCCCTGCTTTACATTACGCAGATTGGACATACACTGATCCAGACGCTCGACGGCACGCCGGGCATTATCCAGGCGCTCTTTTGAAAATGGAATCGGCTTGCGATAGTGGCTGGACAGTAGCCAAAACCGGATAACTCGACCGGAATAGCCCATATTCATTAAATCCACCATCGTCAGCCCGGCAGACTTTTCGTCCAATTTTTTCCCATCGATAAGCACACGATCACAGTGTACCCAGAACTTAGCAAGTGGCTTCCCGGTTATCGCTGCTGATATCGCGTTCTCATTTTCGTGGTGAGGAAAAATAAACTCGCGGCTGCTGGTGTGTATATCGAAGCATTCTCCGAGATATTTCATGGACATCGCCGCTGATTTAATGTGCCAGGAGGGCCGCGCGTTTCCCCATTGAGTTTTCACAAAGATACCCCGTTTTAATTCCGAAAGCTTAGATCGTTTAAAAAGGGTAAAATCTCGCGGGTTTTGTTTTTCATAGTCATCAAGGTCAACCGTGGCACCGATTCTTATCTTATTGATATCAATTCCGGAAAGCCGGCCATAAGCATCAAGGCGCGAAATATTAAAATACAATGAGCGCAGCTTTTCATAAGCAAAGCCTTTTTCAACCAGCTTTTCACCAAGCGCCACCATATCATCAACATGTTCACTTGCCTGGGCAATTGCGTTCGCCGGGGTAATGCCTAAAAGGGATAGATCTTCTTTGAATTGAGAAATGTTGGCTTCCGTAAATTCCTTCAGACCGACACCGGCTTTTTGGGAGCCGCTGATGGCTTTGTCGTCAAGATCATTGATATCGGTTAGATGATTGACCGCGTAACCGCGGTATTCAAGATAGCGACACAGCAGGTCGGCAAACACAATGCGGCGCATTTCCCCCAGATGGATGCGAGCATGAGCGGTGGGCCCGCAGGAATAAACGCCAACCTTTCCCAGGATCCGGGGCTCAAGCACCTCTTTTTTGCGAGACAGACGGTTAAATAATTTCAGGGTAACCTCTTCGTGCACCGCAAAAAGCGCGGTGCTTAAGTAGCGTTCGCCGTTATCCGGAAATAACACCACCAGGGTGCCGGACGTCATATCGGCTGCAACCCTGCAGGCACCGACCATCGCTGCACCGCTGCTCATGCCGACAAAAATGCCTTCTTCCCTGGCCAGTCGCCGTGCCATCTCGTAAGCATCTTCATCATCAACATTGAGTTTTTGATCCAGGCGTTCTTTTTCAAAGATCTCCGGGCAATAGGCCTCCTTCATGTTTTTTAATCCCTGGATCTTGTGGCCCAAATAAGGTTCCACCCCGATAACCTGGATGGACGGATCGTATTCCTTCAGCCTTCTGGAAACGCCCATTAACGTGCCGGTGGTTCCCAGGGTAGCTACAAAAGCGCTAACACTTCCGTTGGTTTGCTGCCACACCTCTTCAGCCGTTCCATAATAGTGGGCCTTCCAGTTGGCTTCATTATTAAATTGATCGGGGATATAATAGGTGTCCGCGTTTTCACGGGCCAGCCGGTAAGCCTCTTCAATGGCTCCATCGGTACCCAGGTGCCCCGGTGTTAAAAGAATATCGGCTCCCCGGGCCTCTAAAATCTTTTGGCGTTCGATGCTGACCGCATCGGACATCACCAGCAGCAACCGGTATCCTTTGACGGTACAAACCAGGGCCAGACCAATTCCGGTATTGCCGCTGGTCGGCTCGATGACGGTTTTTTGCGATATAAGCTCCCCGGATTTTTCGGCAGCTTCAATCATGTAAAGGGCGGCGCGATCCTTGACGGAGCCGCCGGGGTTAAAATGCTCGAGTTTGGCGAGCAGCTTGACATCGGGATTCGGATTGAGCTTTTTGATTTCAACCAGCGGCGTATTGCCAATGGCATCCAGGATAGAATTTCCCATAGCGTAAACCTAACTTTGCTAAAGAATGGAGGCTACGATGTTGCTTATAGCGGTGAACACCTGATCTGGAGATTGGGCCGCATCGACAATTCGAAACCGATCCGGTTCAAGACGGGCCAATTCGAGGTAACCGGCTCTCACTTTTTCATGGAATGCCACCGTTTCGGCTTCAAAGCGACTTTCATGCCCGGCGCGCTGGCCGGTATTTAACTGCTGCCAGGCACGCTGCAGACCCACCCGGGGGGCAAGATCCAGCAGCAGGGTGACGTCGGGCTTTAAATCGTCAAACAAAATTTGGTGCAATTTCTGGATCAGCTCAATGTTCAATCCCCTGGCAAAGCCCTGATATACCACCGTGGCATCAAAATAACGATCGCATATCAACGTCTTGCCCGCCTGCAAACAGGGCCTGATCAACTCATAAATATGCTGGGAACGATCCGCCATATATAAAAGCAATTCCGTCATGGGCGCCAGGGCACTGTTTGCCGGGTCCAGCAAAATCGATCGTATATTTTCCCCGATCAGGGTTCCGCCCGGCTGCCGGGTCGTAACACATTCGATTCCCCGGTCTTCGAGGAATTCCACCAACCGGCTGATCTGGGTCGTTTTACCCGAACCTTCGATACCTTCCAGCGTAATGAACATAAGATTTATCCGTTGCGATTGATTTATAATCTACTATTTATTTGACAACTTTTTATCTTTTGATTGGTTGAAAATATTCCAGCCCTGCATGGCCTGGAGTACGTTATAATCGGTCTGATCGCACTTTATGGGTGTGATTGAAATAAAATCTTCGCACAGGGCCGAGCCGTCAATATCGGTGGACTTGCCCGCCGGCAAAGAATCGCATCCCTGCCAGTAATAGGTTCGCCGGCGCGGATCCATGCGTTTTTCAATAAATTCCGGGAAAAAATCCATATCCAGTCGGCTGATGCGGACGCCGGCAACTTCCTTTAACGGCCGGTTGGGGATATTGACATTGAGAAAGGTTCCAAAAGGAAGCCCGTTGGCATACAAATCTTCAGCCAGCTCTTCAATAAAGATGGCAGCCCCGTCATAACATTGAACCTCCCGGCTGTGAACGGACACCGCTATGGCCAGAATACCATATAAAGTCGCCTCCTTGGCTGCTGCAACCGTTCCGGAATAATTAATATTTACACCGACATTGGCGCCCGGGTTAATGCCTGAAATCACCATATCGGGCTTGGAATCCAGAATTTCCAATACCCCCATTTTGATGCAATCGGCCGGCGTCCCCGAGACGGCATAGCCCTGAAACGAATTATTTATGGAAATTTGGTGGGCACGCAGCGGTTCATTTAAAGTAATACCATGTCCAACGGCACTTTGTTCACGATCCGGAGCGATGACTGAGACGGAATGCCGGAGGATCAGGTGCTTGTAAAGTGCTTCCAATCCAGGAGCATAAATACCATCGTCGTTGGTCAAAAGAATGTTCATAATGATTCACACAAATTGGGTTATGGGAGCTTCGGATAACACAAATTCGTGAAAGGAAGCATCGGCGGGGTCGCCAAATCGGTCCCGGGTCTGCTGAGTGAATATATATGGCTCACGTTTTTCGGCTTAATTGACTTTCCAACAATATCTTGACATATTTAATTTACTTGGATCTATATCCTAAATCGTAATTATATTCAAGATATATGAACGCAACCCCGGGTTTATCCGCTAAACTTCAAAACCCGGGCGGGGAGAAATCAAAAGATCTGACTGAATGTTTCAACCGATGCCGAAGGAAAAATACAAACAGGCGGGTTCCGGGCCGAGACGATTTAATACCCTGCATCGAATTTTCAAATCAAAAAAGTGGATCCTGGCAGCCTTCCTGGCGGGGATGGCGTTGGCTTCTTTAACCAGCCCGGATCAAATGATGGCCCAAATTAGTGACCTGGATGCTGATCAGATTTTGGCAGACGATACCCAGCACCCCTGGGTGCTGGAGGCCGACGAGATCGCCCATGACCGCAAGCTGGATCAATATAGGGCCCGCGGCAATGTTAAAATATCGAAGGCCGATAAACAGCTGACGGCAGATTTTATTCGATTTGATCATAAAACCATGCACGCATATGCCCGGGGCAACGTTGTTCTGACCGTCGGCCAGGATATTCTTTCCGGCAGTTCCCTGGAAATTGACCTCGAGAAGCAGGTGGGTTCCATTGAAGATGCCCATTTGTTCCTGAAGGAAAACAATTTTCATATCACGGGACACAAGATTCAGAAAACCGGTGAAAATACCTACCATATTGATGAGGCTACGCTGACCACCTGCGACGGGGATAAACCGGACTGGAAAATTACCGGCAACGATGTCCGGATTAAAGACAATGGCTCCGGCACGGCCAAACATGTCATCCTGCGGGCAAAAAATATGCCGGTATTGTACTCGCCTTTTTTTTACTATCCTGCCAGAAGCGATCGGCAGACTGGATTTCTGGTGCCCGAATTCGCAAGTTCGGATCGAAAGGGTGAAGAATTCACTCTGCCTTTTTTCTGGGCAATTTCAGATAGTTCCGATGCCACCTTCTATGCCGATTACATGACCAATCGGGGCTTAAAACTCGGGGCCGAGTACCGCTATATCCTAAGCGAACGGTCCCGGGGGACCATTATGCTCAGTGGCTTGCACGATCGCAAGGTGGATGACGGCACCGGCGACTCCAGTAAAGATTACGGCTATGAAGACGATCCCGTGGATGTTCTGCGAACCAATGAAGATCGGTTTTGGTTCCGGGCCAGCCACCATCAGCAATTGCCCTATGAAATCTTTGCCAAATTGGATTTAGACATTGCCAAAGACCAGGACTATCTGCGGGAGTTCCGAGATGGATATATGGGATATGAAGACACCAAAAAACAGTTTCTCAGGGTGTTTAACCGGCAACTGGACGACCTTAATGACCCGTTAAGAGTTAACCGCTTAAATTTGAACCGAATCTGGCCTAAATTCAGCTTCAATTTCGAACCGCGCTGGAATGACGATACCCGACGTGACGGGAATACGCGTCGGACGCTTCAAAGATTGCCGTTTATCGGGTTTGATGGCGCAAAACAGAAGATTTTGGCCTCACCGTTTTTTTTGGACCTGGAGTCGCAATACAATTATTTCTGGAGAGATAAAGGAACCCGGGGCCAGCGGATAGACGTGCACCCCAGATTTTATCTGCCGTTTCGAGTTCAAAACTATCTGACCATTGAACCGTCGGTGGGCCTCCGGGAAACCACCTATCGATTGGATCAAACAAATCTCAACGATGAATCCACCAGTGACCGATGGGAGCATCGTGAGCTTTTTGACACCCGCTTAGATTTTTTTACCGAAATAACCAAAGTATTTGATTTGGAAAATCAGGGATTTGAAAAAGTAAGGCATACCATCAGACCCCAGATTTCGCATGAATTTATACCCGAAGTAAGTCAGGGTGATCTGCCCCGTTTTGATCCGGTCGACCGAATCGATGAAACCAATAAAATTACCTACTCTCTCACAAATACATTGACTTCAAAATCGAAGCCGGTTGAAATTAAACCGGCGATCTCACAACACCCAGCAGCCGGCGGCAATCGTCAAACACCTGTCAACTATGATTATAACGACTTTTTTCGTTTTGATGTGAGCCATAGCTACGATTTTGAAAATTCAAATAGATCCTTTTCACCGATTTTGGCCAGACTGGACATCACTCCTGGCAAATACATCCGGGCAGATGCAGAGGCAGAATGGTCGGTTTATGATAATGACCTTTTGTCCCATAATCTTCAGGCATCCCTGTGGGACCATCGCGGCGACGAGTTGTACGTCGACTATCGCTATACGAAAAAATCTAAAGAAATCGATAACGATGAGACCATCCAGTCCATTTACGGAAAATTAACAATGCAGTTGACCGATCGGCTATCCATCCTCCTGGACCACAAACAAAACATTGAAAAAAGTTTAAGAATCCGGACCGGTGCCGGTTTCTCCTATCAGGCCAGCTGCTGGTCCTTCGATTTTAAATATACGGATGAGCCGAATGACCAAATATTTGAATTTAAAGTCAACCTGTTTGGGCTCGGAGAAGTCGGCTATTGATAAAATAAGGTATTTAAATTAGGATCATAACAAATGGAAGACAGACGATTAAACCGTCTCTGGTATGTGTTGCATACCAAAAGCAGATTTGAAAATGTGGTTCATGGCGGCCTGGGGAAAAAATCCATAGAGGTTTTTCTACCAAAGATTACAGTAAGGAGCAAACGTCGCGATAGAAAAGCCATGATTCGAATTCCGCTGTTTCCCGGCTACCTGTTTGTGAAGACCGATCTTGCCCCCGATTCTCATCTGGAGATCGTAAAAACCGCCGGCGCAGTTCGGCTGATCGGCAGCAAACATGGACCTGTATCGGTCCCTGAGGAAACCATAGATTCATTGAAAATCATGGTGGCCGGTGACCATCCCGTAACGACCGGTGATAATCTGAAAAAAGGAGATAAGGTCCTTGTCGTAAGCGGGCCGTTTGTTGGCGTTGCCGGAACTTTTGTCCGCTATGGTGGAAAGGGCCGCGTCGTTGTCAATATCGAAGCCCTCGGACAATATGCCGGAGTCGAAGTCAGTGAAGACGAAATTGAAATTATACCCAAAATATTAACATAACTACTTGACATCTAATTAAGTTTCAGCTTATAAATTTCAGAAATTTTGGCCGACGTGTATTTAAATAAAGGAGGTTCTATGAATAAGTTGGAGCTCATCTCCGCTTTGAAAACAGAAGCCAACATTTCCAAAGCGGAGGCAGCAAAGGTTGTTCAAATATTTTTCGCTAACATGGCAGATGCCATGGCACGGGGAGAACGGGTTGAAATTCGCGGTCTTTGCAGCTTTTTTGTAAAAGAGTACAAAAGCTATACCGGTAGAAATCCAAAAACCGGAGAGCAAGTTACCATTAGACCGAAAAAACTTCCTTTTTTTAAATCCGGAAAAGAACTGAAAGAACGGGTAGATTATTGAATTTTTTCAATATTTCAATCCGCTTTTGGCGAAAAACCGTTCAAGCGTTCGCGTTCCAGGGGTGATTGATCTGCCCTTAACGCATGGGATATTGGAAAGTTAGAATAGCGGAGTGAAATGAATTGTGCCTGGGTTTGAGTCGCTAATAAATCAAGAACGACCCATACGAATTCTAACCACCCTCCTTAAAAACAGGACCCTCCCGCACGCTTTTCTCTTTACAGGTACAGAAGGTGTGGGTAAAAAAGCTGCCGCCATTGCACTGGCAATGGCATGCAACTGCCAGGATGAAATTTCCGGGCTCGAGGCTGAAGATCTCTCAGAACATGACCCCGGCAACCCAACGGTCAAATCTGGTTTAACCGCGCTTGGGTCCTGTGGTGCCTGTAAATCGTGCCGAAAAATCGAGTCCGGCAACCACGCGGACATCATCCGAATCCAACCGTCCGGTTCATTTATTAAGATTGCACAAATTCGGGCGCTGGCTCACACGCTTACCATGAGACCGTACGAAGCCAAAACCCGGGTGGTTGTCATATCCGCTGCCCAGGCCCTGAATGCAGCGGCCAGCAATGCCCTCCTTAAAATCTTGGAGGAACCGCCCGGCAGCACAATGCTGGTACTCATCGCTACCCACAAATCCGCTTTGCTCCCGACGATCGTATCGCGCTGCCAGTTCGTTGGGTTTAACCCGATTTCTCAGAAAAACATGACGGCTTTACTCAGCGAAACACATGAACTTGCACCTCAAGCAGCAGGGATCCTTGCCGCGATGGCCAATGGAAGCTACTCCCGGGCTCAGACCATGGTCCGCAGCAACTGGTTAAAACGGAGAAAATGGTTGATAAATGAAATGAATACCCTATCTGTGAAAAAAATGGGCGGCCTGCTTGGGCTTGCTGAAAAATTATCCGCAGAAAAGGAGGAACTTTCGGAAACGCTGGAGGTCATAAAGGTTTGGTTTAGAGATCTCATCATCGGCCGGTATGACCCCGGGAAAATTATCAATCAGGATGTTGCGGATAAAATTAGGATCGCATCGGAAAAGGTCAGTGTACCATCACTGCTGTCTAAGGTGGATGCCGTCCAACAAGTCCAAAACCGTATCACAGCAAACACCAATTTAAGGCTCAGTATGGAAAACTTGCTCATCCAACTGGCACAACCTTAAACCTAAAATAAGCGCTCAATTTAGGTTAAACTTATTTGTTTAAGCACCGCAGAGATGGAATTGGGCTCACTGAAACTGCAAAAAACAGTTAAATTATTTTCTCTGTGCGCTCGGCGAGCTCTGTGGTAAAAGATAAAGATACGTATTTAGAAAAATGAAAAAAATAGTCGGCATACGATTTAAACCCGCAGGCAAGGTATATGATTTTGACTGTGGTGTATTTGTCCTTAACCGGGGTGATCATGTGATCGTTGAAACGGAACAGGGGCTCGGT
>Ga0070724_10002454_pt1 | contig 10252 bp, 10 predicted proteins | sample tdDd001_FD_67278 | JGI IMG/M metagenome (GOLD analysis project Ga0070724, IMG submission 67278) | Marine sediment microbial communities from the Atlantic coast under amendment with organic carbon and nitrate - tdDd00.1 | ecosystem: Environmental > Aquatic > Marine > Coastal > Sediment | place...
GGGCATGAACAATAACCAGCAAGTAACACCCGATGCGCTTGGCTACAAGGTACAGTTATCATTATGAATACACTCTATATCACAGGCGCAGGGGTGAGTGCCGCAAGCGGGATCCCAACTTTTCGTGGCGAAGATGGATTTTGGACCATTGGCAGCAAAAATTATACGCCGATGGAAATGGCAACACGTGCGATGTATCAAAACAACCCACGCGAATTTTTAGCGTGGTATTACCATCGCTTTGCAACGTACCGACATCATGGTCCGAACGAAGTTCATCATTGGTTGAGCGATAAAAACCTTATAACACAAAACATTGATGGCCTTGATGGAAAGGCGGGTAACACCGATTACATTGCGATTCACGGTCGTTTAGATCAAATGACGGTCTTTCACAATCAAGGTGATGAAGTGATGGCCTTCAACGCTCCATGGGATAAAGTAAACGAAGATAACTTACACCATTCATTACTTGAGGTGTTCAACATTAGTAATGAAAGTCCTATTGTTAATCAATCGTTTAAGCCGTATGTGTTGTTATTCGATGAGTATTACACCGAACTTTATCGTATTTCTGAGGCGCAGCAACGTATGCTCGATGCTAATAAAATTGTATTTATAGGCACCTCGTTTAGTGTCAATATTACGCAAATGGCACTTGATATTGCACGAAGTCAGGGAACGCCTATCGAAGTGGTAGACCCAGAACCCACGCATGTGTTTCATCCTAATGTGACCTACAAAAAAATGACGGCACTTGAGTACGTACAGCAGCAAGGTTAAAAGCTAACGAGGCGCTTATATTACGCGCCTCGTCTATTGATTATTGTTGTTCTGCTTTTGCTTCAGTGATGTTTAACCGAGCTTGCAATGGGTCAGGTAAAAACTCTGCGGTACCTGCTTTATTCATTTGCAGTAAAAATGGCTCATCATGTTTAAACGCAGACCACTTCGGGAGTCCCGGGCCATTTGGCGTGCCTAATTTAATAAAGTTAGTAACATAACGGTGCATAATTTTAGCCGCTTGCTTGTCTTGTTCGGTGGTAACATGACCATATTTTGCTTGCACCGTGTTAAAGAAATACGGAATCTCGCTGGCATGCTCAGCTCCTGGTTTATCTAAAGTTTGCGCCACATAGCCAAAGCGGTATAAATAAGCCTGCTTGCCCATATCTGAAATGCGTTTAGCAACAAATCGAGCAGGTTCTTGCATTTGTGCATCTTGACCAATCTGATAATTAAGCACGGGCAGTGGAGTGTCGCCATTGGCGTCGTATGTCATTCTTGCTTGTGTGCTGTGCCCAGCAAAGCTGTCGAATAAAGCGTCTTTTGAAGCAAATCCTGCAAACCCTAAATCCCTGTCTGTAGTGCCAACCATGGCTGGTATGTGGCTAAATGTCCCTTTTCTTAAACGCGTTTCGGTTGATGCACTAATAATGGTGCCATCAATAATGGGGCCACCAACATAGTTTGGTACGTCGGTATTTTGTTGGTGTAGCGTGCTTAAGTTGAGGTCATCGATAATATCTTCGGCAGATAACTCACGAAGCGCAGCCAGCGCGTTTTCATCGCTGCCTAAAATTGTATGCTGCTTAGCAAAGTTTTCACCGATTTGTTCTGCGCTTAACACCGTGTCGTCATTACTGTGTAAAGGCCGTTGTTTAAATAGGTCTCGGCCACCAGCAGACATAATAATTGCTTGCTGAAATAAATTATTAGCAGCCGGCGTTTGCATCATCGCATGCACTGATGCACCACCTGCAGATTCACCCATTAATGTCACCTTTGATGCATCGCCACCAAATTGAGCGATGTTTTTTTTCACCCATTCAAGCGCTGCAATTTGGTCCATTAATGCGTAGTTACCCAGTGCATCATTTTCAAATCGTGTGAGGGCAGGGTGCGCAAAAAAGCCGAATCGACCTAAACGATAATTAAAGCTAACAAAAATAACACCTTGTTTAGCAAAGCTTTCGCCAGAGTATACTGCTGGTGAAGCCCCACCGTTTACAAAGCCGCCACCATGGATCCAAACTACAACAGGGTAAAGGCTATCACTGTGTTTGGCGGGTTTAAACACATTCAAATACAAACAGTCTTCTGATGGCGTGGTTGCTAATGGTGCAGCATCGCCAGCAAATGGTTTTTGCATGCAATCGGGGGCATAATTTTCCAATACCTTGACACCTTGCCATTTAGTAACCGGTTGAGGGGCTCGCCAGCGTAAGTTTCCCACAGGGGGCGCTGCATAGGGAATGCCTTTATAGGCAATAACTCGCCCTTGCTGTTGTCCTTGAATAAGGCCGCCACTTACTGCTACATGGTCGGATTGTGGTTGGTCTTGGCAGCCTTGTAGAAACAGGGCTGAGCCTAACATAAGAGAGGAATAGAAAATCGATTTTAAAATACGCGATGTCATAACATAGCCCAGACTGTTTTGGTAAGGCTTATAATATTAACATATTCAAATAGTCACAACGAGAAAACCAGCACAGCAACAAGGGAAAGACTCTGTTGGTTTAGTCTTTGGCTGTTTCATATGATAAAGAATAGAAAAGCCCGCGCAAAGCGGGCTTTTAAGTGGGGTATTAACCTTTATTACTCAGGTAATGTGAATGACACTGTTAGGTCTTCACCCGATGTAACGGTAACAGGTTTAATTTGATGAAGCGTAAATGCTTGGTCTTCTGCCTCTGCATCATCGATGTGTGCAGCGCATGTGTAAGCAAGTTGGTAATCACCAGGTTGAATGAACGCAAGTTCGAACTCGTATTGATTATCTTCACTATCAAAAACCACATTAGCCGTTGCGAGTGGTGCATCAGCCGGTGTTTCGTTCTCATTTACTTCGTAGTTGTCCATTGGTGTTTCTACGTCACTGCTATACAGGTAAACAGCGTGGCCAAACGAGCCATCTTCAGCAGCAATAGCAATATTATCGGTTTCGCAGTTAGCAATTAATACGTCGCTTACTGTGCCTTCAATATCTTGCGATTCAGCCAAGTTCTCTAAACGAACACCACGAGGCTTAAGCACAATTTCAGAACTATTTTGCGGGTCAACTAATGATTTTTTAAGGTCAAATTCAATAACAAATTCGTTACCAGCTTGATTAAGTGTGAAGCCATCAAGTTGAATTTCACCCACACCGTCGTTGCCTTTACGTTTAACGATTAATGGTTCAATGCTGTCATCTTCATACACAACATGTGATGTCATTGTTAAGTCGTTTGTATCACCATTGATAACATCAGCACGGATCCACTGATACTCGCCTGCAGGCACTTCTTCATCTTCTAAAAGAGCGAAAACATCGTCGCCTGTGTAGTCAAGTAAGTTGACCATTTCAGGTTTTGTTTCATCATCGTCTTCACGCGTTTCAAAAGTGAATTCTTCACCGCCTTGCGTTCTCAGTGTGATTGAATCAAATACGACATTGACAGCTTTTAAGCCTGTTACTGGCGCATCAGATACACCCAGAGTGAATTTAGCCATTTGCGGCTGAGCTATGTTGTCATTTTTGTCGTTGTCTGAGCCACAACCAACGAGAGCAAGTAAGATAGCGCTGCTAAGCATTGTTGATTTAAAGTTCATGATTCATTCCTTTAGTGTGTTATGTGTATGCTAGGAAGTATAAGTAACGAAAACTTAATAGAACTTGAATTGTTATTAACTCGTTGCGTTTATCAAAAAAGCAGAATGAAATATGCAGCTATCTTACATTTAAAGTATATTAATTTAACAACGTATAATGACTTTTCTGCTTTCGCTGAATTTAGAGTGTGCGTATTTTTTACTATTATTGAAAAAAAGTGAACATTCTCACCCAGGATAACAATGAAAAATTATGTCATCAGCGATTGAATTCGGCCCCATCAACGAGAGCCGATTTGCTTATAGAAATACACTGTTGCATCAAACGTACCCGCGGAACTTTTTGCAAAACCTGGGATTGAGCCCGCTTCAATGTAGTTAAGCTTACGATATAGAGTGGATGCGATATCCCCCATACGGGTATCAAGTACTAATAAACTAATCCCCATTGCGTTAGCGTCGGTTTCTAGGGTGTTCATTAATTGTTTTGCAATGCCTTGGCCTTGATAGTCGGTGTGCACCATCAGTTTTTCTACTTCACCTCGGTGCATTCCGTTTGCTTTTGAACACAAAGATAATTGAACAGAGCCAATCACTTGCTCACCTTCCATAGCTAAATAAAGGCGTCGATATGGCGTGGCTAAGTCAGTATTAACGCCTTGCCAATAGTCATGAGCTGCGTGTAATGATAACGGTGCAATAAACCCGATGGATGCACCACTTTCTACACTATTAATGAGCAGGGTATTTAACGAACTGGCGACCCCTTTTATTGAATGTACTGCTTTAATTTTCATGACGTTATTGTTGTTGAAATGGATAAACAGAGCCTAAATTAAGTAACGAGGTAAGCTCATCAAGTGCCTGATAGCTTTCAGTTAAAAGCTGAGGATCAGCAAAGTCATTGCTCGTTAATGAATCGCGATAATGTGTGTTAGCCCAATTGACTAGTTGGTCATATTTGTCGTGACTAAAGCGCACGGCAGGGTTTACCGCGTTAAGCTCGTTGGCGTTTAATGCAACACGCAAGCGTAAGCACGCAGGGCCTCCGCCATTTTGCATGCTCTGCCGTAAATCAAAAAAACGGACATGTTGTATCGGATTATCCGACAAAATTAATTCTTGAATATATTGATGCACAGCTAAGTTACGTTGGCATTCTTGTGGAGCGACTAACAGCATGCTGCCATCGGCAAGTGTAATAAGTTGGCTATTAAATAAGTAGCTGCTTACAGCATCGGTAATACTTACTTTTTGGGTCGGTACTTCAATAATATGCAGGGTTTTTTCACCGGTATAGGCTTTTTTTATTTCATCTAAGGCATGTGCTTGGTTTAAAAAAGCTTGCTCATGGCACAGTAAAACATTGCCATTTGCGACTGCAATAACATCGTTATGAAACACACCTTGGTCAATCACAACAGGGTTTTGTTGAATAAATAGCTGGCTGTGGGGTTTTAATTGGTGCAAACGAGCAACAGCCTGTGATGCCTCGAGTGTTTGCCGTGCAGGAAATTTACTTGGTTTGGGGAGTGCATTATTAAAGCTACTCGCACCAAATACAAATACCTCTAACCCCGTACCTGCATGGCTATCGCATAAACGATTATGATTGGCAGCACCTTCATCACCGAAAAAACCTTGGTCAGGCAAGTGACAGTGATGGCTAAAATAGTGGTCGTTGTTAAACATGGCTTTCAACAACGCTGTTGTCGTTGTCGGTTCTAATGAGCGGTGAAATTTGTTGTTTAAGTTTGCAGCTGTAAAATGCACTTTGCCATCAAGCGTATCAGCAGAGGGAGACACGGTTGCTGCGTTTGCAGTCCACATAGCAGACGCACTGTAACAGGCTCGCAGTAAAATGGGATCGGCTTTAAATGCTTTTTCAATAATTTGCCTGTCGCTGCCAGTAAATCCCAAACGTTTTAATACGTTGATATCAGGACGAGCATGGGGTGCAAAAATACCTTGTTCTAAGCCGAGCTCATGCATTGCCTTCATTTTTTCTAACCCTTGCAATACGGCTTCTCTAGGGTTTGAATGTGATGAGGCATGACTTAATGAGGCAACATTGCCATACGATAATCCCGCGTAATTGTGTGTTGGCCCCACTAAGCCATCAAAGTTTACTTCTACTGCGTGCATACTCATTCCAATTTGTTAAATGCGTGTTTTTAAACCATACAGATTTTTTTTAAACGAAGCGAGCCAACTCCATTTCAACATTACGAAGGTGTTGTTTAAGCCGTTTTTGTGTCGCAATTAAATAAGCTTTTTGCTTATTTAATTTTGCGTGCTGTTGCCTTACAGCGTTATAAAGCGTTCTTTTGGGAATGTCATACTGTTCAGCTGCTTCGGTAATTGTAAGATGATGAACAGATACCTTTTGCAGTGCTTCTATAAATTCAGGATCGTTATTTAACATAGCGACGCTCCTTATCTGCAGTGGTATGTGGATCGTTCGGTTCATGCACATGCCATGTGCTAATATCTAAACGCCAAAGTAAGTAAAGAGTGTGATAAAAGTTAGTCACGTTCGTCTCCTTTTAGGTGCAAGTTCCTTTTTCACTATTGGAAGAACTGTGCCACTCTTTATTTTTATTTTAAATTATTTAAAATCAGTGACTTATTTTTTGTGGGAATATTTGTAGCAATCTCTAAGCACTAAAATAGTGAAGCAAGTCTTAAAAACTGCACTTTTATGATGCGGTGGGTTTTATTAAGGCAGTGCGTTATGAATATCGACAAAATAAAAAAGAGGAGAACATAATTAGCGCTAACTCGTTAGCGCTAATTAATGGCTATGTTAACGAAAGCTGGTAACGCTAAAATCCTTCAAGCACTAACTTACCGCGTGCTTGATGCGATTCTAAAATAGCATGGGCTTTGAGTATGTTCTCGACATTTATTTTTCCTAAATGCTCACCCAAGGTGGTTTTAATGATGCCTTTATCAACAAGCTCTGAAAGTGTTGTTAGTAGTTGATGTTGAGCAATCATATCGTCGGTTTGAAACATTGAGCGGGTATACATAAACTCCCAATGAAGCGAAATACTTTTGCGCTTAAGCTTTAAAATATCGAAGCTTGCGGGGTCATCAATCAGTGCTAATTTACCCTGTGGTTTAATTACCTCGACAATACTGTCAAGGTGCTTATCGGTATGCGTTAAACTGATTACATAATCAAATTCATCAAGTTCTGCGTCAATACGTTGTTGATTGAGATCTTGGCTGTGATCTAGCACATAATCTACGCCTAAGTCGGTTAGCCATTGTACACTTTGCTGACGTGCCGCTGTGCCAACAACTGTTAAGTTTGTTAGCTGTTTAGCAAGCTGCACTAAAATTGAGCCAACCCCACCCGCTGCACCAATTACCAATACTGAGGCGGGTTTGCTGTCTTTTGATTGCGTAATTTGCAGACGGTCAAATAACAATTCCCATGCTGTAATACTGGTTAGAGGGAGGGCGGCGGCTTCTGCATTGGTTAAGCTTGCGGGTGCTTTACCAACAATGCGTTCGTCAACTAGTTGCAACTGCGCATTACTGCCTTGGCGAGTTAAATCGCCAGCATAATAGACTCGGTCGCCAACGTTAAATAATGACACGTTTTCACCAACGGCTTTTACTGTGCCTACTGCATCCCAGCCAATGACTTTATAGCCGCTTTGGGGAGAAACGTTTGCGCGGATTTTAGTGTCAACAGGGTTGACTGAAATAGCCTCAACAGCAACTAAAATATCGCTGCCCGTTGCAACTGGATCTGGTAATTCAATTGCTTGTAAGGAATGTTCACCAAGCGTTGGGGTGGCTTTGCTATAACCAAATGCTTTCATAATCGTGTCCGTTTTAGTGGGTTTTACCCACTATAACGCATTTAAATCTATTAAAAAGCGGTGTAATCGAAATTCACTTTCAAATAATTTTTGTTAATCAAGATCGCTATTTACCAAATCGAGAAGCTGAATAAGTTGCAAAGCCTGTTGCTCATTGATGCTAGGAAAGCGACAACGAATTTGTTCAGGAATACTGGCAGCGTCATCTTGTAAGGCCTTACCCTTGGCTTCGAGTTGAACTAGGCGTTTACGTTTATCTTGGCTGTCTTGGTAAATACTCAATAACGACTTTTCGCTCATCTTTTTTAAAATTTGCGTCATAGCACCGCCATCAATGGCTGTTTTTTCGAGTAATTCAGCTATGCTGATCTTGTCTTTTTCCCATAATGCCATCATCACGACGTACTGTGGGTAGGTCAAATTTAACTGGTTGAGTGAATCACGGTACGCGCGAGCAATGCTATTCGATGCCATATATAAGCGATGGCAAAGTTGGTTATCGAGTTTTAATTGCGGGTACTTCATAGTGGATTCCTTATGATCAGTGAGTGTATTTTAATTTGCATACAAAATATTTGCAATATTCAAAAAGCTGTTCTAATATATTTTGCATGCAAAATATATTCACTCACAAAGGAGAGTAATCATGAAAGAACTACAAAGCGTTGCCTATACTGCAAAAGCCACAGCAACAGGTGGCCGTGAAGGTACTGCAAAATCAGATGACGGTCGTTTAGATGTCGCATTATCAACACCTAAAGGGTTAGGTGGTGATGACGGTCAAGGCACAAACCCAGAGCAATTATTCGCAGCGGGCTATGCTGCATGCTTTATTGGTGCACTAAAATTAGTGGCAGGCCAAGCTAAAGTTAAACTACCGAGTGATACACATATCAACTCTGAAGTATCAATTGGTCCAATCGAGGGCGGTTTTGGTATTGCTGTTAAATTGGCGGTGTCAGTGGGCGATTTAGACAAAGAAACTGCGCAAACATTAGTCAATAAAGCACACGAAGTGTGCCCTTACTCAAATGCAACGCGCGGCAACATTGCTGTTGAATTATCAGTGATTTAGTATGCTGATAGGTGGGCTTAAATAGCCCACCTCCTTCGTTAAGGCTTTACTATTTCAAACCAATAGTCAAAGTTGTCAATTAAGCTAATCAATAAGGCAAATTTTTGGATATCACCTTTGAAACTGGCTTTATTGCTTTCAAGTAAGCGCTTAAAGTCGACCTGTTTCATTAAAAGTAAATCTAAATCTGCACGATTAAGCGTTAGCGTTAAATCAGCATGCTCACTTTGTGTGTTTGCTAAGTTGTTTAAGTGGGCGTTGTTTAACTCAATAACGAACTGTTCTTGGGTATCCGGTAGCTGAATATTGATAATAAACTGATGTTGAGCCGCTTTTTCGGCATTTAATCGCACACCTAAATAGTCAAAGACGAGTTCAGTACTCATTGCTTTGATGATGTCTGGCCCAATTTCTGTTTTATTTACACTGCTTGGCATGCCATTTCTAAGCTCATAAGCTGCAGATAAGTATGCATTTCTCCAACCTGCATTTTCAGCTTGGTAGCCTAATTGTTCTAATGTATCAGCTTGTAATGCAATGGCTGCTTGATTCTCAGGTTCCGCATAAACTAAGTGATTTAGCAGTTCTGCTACCCATCTATATTCACCATTATTAAATGCCGTTTGTGCCTCGTTTAGCATTGCCTTGCTACCGCCTGCGAGTTTTACGTATCGTTTTGCAGAATCGGCAGGGCTGAGTTTATTAAGTGTGGCAGGGTTCATATCAAAAAAGCCAAGATACTTATTAATAATGCCTCTTACGTTGTGGCTAACAGAGCCATGATAGCCGCGGTTAAACCATTCGTTCGATAAACTTTCCGGTACTGTAAATTGGTTATGGATTTCGTTTATCGTAACCCCTTGATTGGCTAAATTGAGAGCCTGATCATGCATGTATCCGTACATATCACGTTGTTTTTCAAGGTAATGAACAATATTCTTATTACCCCATCGAGGCCAATGGTGTGAAGCAATTAGTATGTCGGCTTGCTTACCAAACTGTTGTAAAGTTTGGTTTATTTTTTTGCTCCATTGTGATGCATCCCTCGTTTCTGCCCCGCGTATTGTATAGATGTTGTGCATGCCTGCGACCGTGTTTTCGGCCATCCATAAGGTTTTAAATTGAGGAAACCAGGTATTCATTTCTGAAGGCGATTCGGTGTTCGGTGTGTTTTTCATTACCATTTTAATGCCGTCGACAACAATGGTTTCTTGAGGCTGTTCAATAATACGGGTAGGCGCGATTAAGCTAACATAGCCAAACGCAATCCCTTTACCTAGCGCACTATCAACTGTAGATAGTTCATTTTTACCAATAATACTTCCATATTGATACCCAGCGCGACGCTGCATTGCATTGCCAGCCAAAACAGACTCTTTTACAACGTGTTCCATAAAGTGCGCGGGGGCAATTACCTGTACGTCGTTATTATCGACTTGTTGTTGACTAATAATGCCTTTTACCCCGCCAAAATGATCGGCATGTGCATGGCTGTAAACAATGGCTTTAATGGGTCTATCACCTAGGTGCTTTGTTATTAAATCGTGTGCTGCTTTGGCTGTTTCAGGAACGGTGAGGGGGTCAAATATAATCCATCCGGTATCGCCTTTGACATAAGTTACATTCGCTAAATCAAAGCCTCTTACTTGATATATATGCTCAGAAACTTTAAAAAGCCCGTAATTTAGATTAAGTAAAGCCTGGCGATGAAGGCTTGGGTTTATGGAGGGGATAAAGTCGTGTTCTT
>Ga0070724_10002455_pt1 | contig 10251 bp, 12 predicted proteins | sample tdDd001_FD_67278 | JGI IMG/M metagenome (GOLD analysis project Ga0070724, IMG submission 67278) | Marine sediment microbial communities from the Atlantic coast under amendment with organic carbon and nitrate - tdDd00.1 | ecosystem: Environmental > Aquatic > Marine > Coastal > Sediment | place...
TGAGTACACCTTTAGGTGTTATGAACACATCAACAAGTCATATAAAAAACATAACAAGGAAAACTGCTAAGAAATTGGACATGAGACAGTTATCAAAAACTGACTTACTAAAATGCATAGATGAGTTAGAAAAGAGTGTATCTTTGTATGAAGAAAGTATGAACAAGGTTATTGGTTTTGTTGATACTTTGAAACTCTATAAAACCAATGAAGAAGAAGAAGTTAAACGTGTCAACTTAGAAACCTATCTTAATGATATTGCACAAAAATATAGAAAGTATAAGGGGATTGAAGAAGTAGAAGTGATCTGTCACGAAGATGCATCGATTACGATTAATACAGCCTTATTTGAAAAGTGTATTGAATTAATCAGTAGAAAACTACTCTTAAATTCTGAAAGGAATGGTTTTGATATTGAAGTGTCAATAGAGTCGGGTATTTTAAGTATTGGTGTTGGTGATTTTAAAAGTCAATCAGAAGTAGAAGATGTATCGACTAGTATCGTCGATTCATATGACTTCTATATCATACAAACTATTGTGGAAAACTTATTGAATGGACGGTTTATTAAGTTTAAGGATCGGGGTAGAGATTACTTCCAATTTATTTTTACTAATGAAAGCTAGAGGAATCTAGCTTTTTTTTGTATAATAAAGACTATGGAGGGGATATGGATAATATAGCAGTTCAGATTTTACTAATAGCAATAACGATTGCAACATGTATAACTTATATATGGGGGCTAAAGAAAGATAGATACAGTGTCAAACACTATAAGAATTCAATAAGATTTTCGATTCTTTACAATCTTGTTCTTTTATTAATGGCATTTTTAAGAGTTGATTTTGTCACACAAGTCATGAACAACATAATACCTGTAGTTGGTTTATTTATTTTTAGAAATATATATGTTGAATTTTATAAGGCCATCAAAAAAGATGAAAGTTTTCCGCCTTTATCAATTTTTGTAAGAGTAGTACCTTATATATATATGTTTATAATGTTTATGGGAATATTACAAGAGTTTGTTGGTACATCTACTGATATGATGCCTGTTAAAGCTTTCGATCGCTTTGTAGTTGCTGGTATGATTATTTATCAATTTGTTGTTTTTATAGACTTATTTATCTTGAACAGAAGAATCATGAATCAAACAGAGCAAAAATATCATAACTCATTTATGAATAATTTATTAGCCATAGTCGTTTATCTTTTAGTTTTGGTTATGAATATTGTATTAGGAACGATTGAACACAATATTTACATATCAGGTATCGTTAACACTGTTATAGTAGGTTTTATTTTTGTAAATCACGTTCACGAGGATGCGTTGTATGAAACCAAACTGTTTCAAAAAAATATCGTACAACTTTCTAATGATAACCGTCCGGAATCTGATGGTGCTAAAGATTCTCTAACTGGTGTATACACGAGAGAGTACTTTATAAGGCACATAAAGACTTTTGATAAGGAAGAAAAATCTTTGTCTGTTGTAGTTGTCTATATGACGGGCTTGAGGTTAATCAATGGTTCTTTTGGTTATGAATATGGTGATGAAATACTTCAAGAGATTTCTATGATTATCTGTGAGATGTTTAAAAATTCTACCATAGCAAGAATGAGTGGTTCTACTTTTGCTATTATGCAGACGGGTTTAACTGATGAGAAAATCATCCGGAGAATAAATACGATCAAGAGTATTTGTTCTGAAAGAGATGGTTTTGTAGTGGATTTACATTTTGGTTATTTTATCAGAAATGACCATGAACTTTTGTTATATGATATTTATAGAAGAGCAGAAGAAGATTTATATCACAAGAAAAGTGATGAAGATATGTCAAGACAACATGAAATCTCTGATATGTTGTATACTAACTTTGGCATGCTCTTGCCAACATTATCAAGTCATCTAAAACGATGTAGTGATTTAGCAGAAGCATTTGCACGTCATTTAAAGCATAATGAACTGTTGGTTAGTGATGTTAAACATGCGGCATTGTTGCATGACATTGCTTTAACATTTATGCCGGAAATAACCGAGTACTCTGTATCATTTCAAGATGAATTTGACAAGCGATCTTACAAGAGTCATGCGGCAAAAGGTTATGATATCGCAGTTGAATCTGGTATGAATCCTAGAACGTGTAAAGGTATTAGATACCACCATGAAAGATGGGATGGAAAGGGTTATCCAGAAGGTTTAAAGGGTAATGATATACCGGCAATTGCTCAGATTGTTGCAATTGCAGAAATGGTTGATATGATCATCCATTATGGTGTTAAAGTTGACGAGATAGAGATGATTTTAAAGGAAAAGATAAATGTAGAATTCTCAGAAGAAATGGTATATAATATGATAGGTTTTTTAAAACATAGAGGTATTATTAGCGTGTAGAAAGGTAAATTATGAACTTAATTAGAATCGGCAAAATTGTTAATACTCAAGGTTTAAAGGGGGATTTGAGAATCTATCCAAATACAGATTATCTTGAGCGATTTGAAGAAATAGAGTATTTATATATAGAGGGATTAGACGAGAAATTCTATATTGAAAAAGTAAGATACAAGAAGAATTTGGCAATAGTTAAATTCAAAGGATATAACCATATTAATGATGTTGAAAAATACAAAAATAGGGTTGTATACACTGAAAAAGTAGAACTAGAAGAAGATCTTGTCTACGTGGAAGATATTATTGGTTTTAAAGTTGTAGATGAAAAAAAAGGTGAAATTGGAATATTAGAAGATGTACTTCAAAATCCGGCACATGACCTTTATTTAGTAAAAACACCTCATGGTGAAGAGGTTCTTATACCGGTAGTGGATGAGTTCTTAAAGGAAATTGATTTAGATGAAGGCATCATTCATGTAACTCTAATTGAGGGATTGATATAATGAAATTTCATGTATTAACTCTTTTTCCGGATATGTTTGAATCTTTATCTCACAGTATTATAAAACGTGCTCAGGACAATGAACTTGTTGAACTTGATGTTATCAATATCAGAGATTATTCAACCAATAAACATAAAAAAGTAGATGCTTATCCATATGGTGGTGGGGCAGGTATGGTAATGCAAGTCCAACCCATAGCAGATGCCTTAAAAAAGTTACCTAAAAGGGTAGTCTATCTAACGCCTAAGGGAAAAACTTTTAACCAACAAATGGCATGTGAACTTGCTAATGAAGATGAGTTGGTACTTTTGTGTGGCCATTATGAAGGTATAGATCAGCGTGTTATAGACAAGTATATTACCGATGAAATTTCTATTGGAGATTATGTCTTAACTGGAGGTGAGATACCTGCCATGGTTTTGATTGATGCTATTTCAAGATTAAATGATGGTGTCTTAGGACAAAATGTGTCTTATGAAGATGAAAGTCATTATTCAGGTTTATTAGAATATCCTCATTACACAAGACCAGCGGACTATGAAGGAGATACTGTACCTGAAGTTTTATTGTCTGGTAACCACAGTCATATTGAACTGTATCGTTTTGAGGAGTCTATAAAGTTGACTGCAAAGAGACGTCCTGATATGTTAAATGCATATATAAAGGATAAAAAGTTTTCAAAAAAAGAGAAAGAAATTTTAAAGAAATATATAGACATAACAAATAAATAGTTGTATAATATTATGAGTGTGTCGGTAGATACACTTTTTAAACGTGCGTTCCTCTGGTGGAAATGGTCTGTTAAGAACGTTACGAGATTTAAGGGAGGCATTCCAATGAACAATATTATCAAAAGTATTGAGCAAGCACAGCTAAATACAGAGAGACCTCATTTTCAAGTTGGTGACACTGTAAAAGTTCACTTAAGAATTATTGAGGGTAAAAGAGAAAGAATTCAGATCTTCGAAGGTTTAGTAATGAAGAGACAAGGCGGCGGCGCTAGAGAAACTTTCACAGTTAGAAAGATTTCATCAGGTGTTGGTGTTGAGAAGACTTTACCACTTCATTCTCCAAAAGTTGAGAAAATCGAAATAGTTAGACTTGGTAAAGTTAGAAGAGCTAAAATCAACTACATCAGAGATAGAGTTGGTAAAGCTGCTAAAGTTAAGCCACGTAGAGCTAAATAATTATTTGATAATTATTCTGAAGAGTGATGACTTTGTCATCGCTCTTTCTATTTATAAAGGTAGGTGTATTTATGCATATTAACTGGTATCCAGGACACATGAAAAAAACCAAGGAACTGATTCAAGCTAATCTTAAGTTAGTAGATGTTGTTGTTGAGTTATTAGACGCAAGAATTCCAATCAGTTCAAGAAATCCACAAATTGATGAATTGGTAGGTAACAAGCCAAGAGTTGTATTACTTAATAAGTATGATTTATGTGATCAAAGAGTCTTAAAAGATTGGATTGCATACTATAAATCAAGAGGTATTGTTGCGATTCCTATTAACTCTATTTCTGGTGATGGTGTTAAGAATCTACTTAAGCAAATTAAGATTGAAACTAAGCCACTTGTTGATAAAATGAAGGCTCAAGGTCGAGTGCCTAGAGCAATTAGAATGATGATTGTAGGTATTCCAAACGTTGGTAAATCGTCATTGATCAACAAATTAGTTGGTAAGAAAGCTGCAAAAACGGGTAATAAACCAGGTGTAACCAAAGGTAAACAATGGATAAGAGTAAGAGATGACATTGAGTTATTTGATACACCAGGTATTTTATGGCCTAAAATTGATGATCAAGAATCAGGTTTAAATTTAGCATTTACTGGTGCGATAAATGATGAAACATTGGTCATCGAGGACATTGGTTTTTATCTAGTTAAAAGATTGATGACAATCTATCCAGATGTAATGAAGAAAAGATATCAGTTAGATATGGATTTTGATCAAGTGGAGCCTATTGAGGTTGTTGATGCAATTGCAAGTTTTAAGAATTTTTATGATCGATCAAAAGATATTGATTATAACAGGGTTGCAAAACTTGTAATCAATGATTTTAGAGGTGGTAGATTAGGTCATATTACTTTAGAACGACCAGAGGAATTAGAGGAGCGAGGTTATGCAACCAATAAGTAAAATCAAACTCCATCTTCAATCTCTTTCTGTATCTGATCAAATAGATTATTTAGAATCACTAGATGATAATAGAAAAGGTGTTGCATCATTATTGACAACTGCTCTTAAAAAAAGACAAAAAGAAGTGGCTGAAGAAGAACGTTTAATGCATATGCAAGCGTACGAACAAAGGTTGATAAATGATGGTGTTTATGCAATAGCAGGCATCGATGAAGTGGGTAGAGGACCTTTAGCAGGGCCTGTAGTAACATGTGCTGTTGTTCTTTCAAGGTATGATTATATAGGTATAAATGATTCTAAAAAAGTTTCTTTAAAAAACAGAGAACGTTTATTTGAAGAGATTACAGATTCTGCAGTAGATATATCTTATGGTATAGCTTCTCCTGAGGAAATAGATCAACTTAATATTTTGAATGCCACAAAGTTGGCTATGAAACGTGCTATTGAAGGTTTATCAAAAAAACCAGGTCATTTACTAATTGATGCTGTAAAACTTGACGATATAAATATTGAACAGACCAGTATTATTAAGGGTGATGAAAAGAGTGTTACAATAGCAGCAGCTTCTATACTTGCAAAAGTAACGCGTGATAGGATGATGGCTGATTATGATGGTGAATATCCGGAATATGATTTTGCCAGTAATAAGGGCTATGGTACGCGTGCTCATTATGATGGTCTTAATAAAGTTGGAATTTCACCCATTCACCGTCGGAGTTTTGTAAAGGACTTTATATGAGAATAACACCTCAACAATTGCAAATACAGTTAAAGGACATTAAATTACCTGCTAAGACACCTGGGTTAAATCTAGGTAGTATCTTAAGGGGTACGGTCTTAAATGTACAATCAGAAGCCATTGTTATTCAATTGAATGATGGCTCTAATTTGCGTGCAGTTGTTGAAAATCCAGAACGTTTTCTTGAAGGACAGACATTAGATTTTAAAGTAATTGAATCTGAAAAGGAAGCTTTGCCAAAATTAGAAATACAGAGTAAATCTTCTGATGTACCAGCTAAAGAAATGCTTAAAAATGTTCAAATGAAAGTAACGACAGAAAATATCAAGGCCATAGATGTTTTGAAATCTCTAGGTCTTAATATTACTAAAGATAATATTGAAACGCTAGAAAAGAATTTTAAGTTTGTTTCAAAAATAGCTGCTTCAATTCAAGAACATGGTGCAGAGGTTTCTACTCAAGAATCAAATGAGATGCCTTTGAAGGAACTTGCAACTAAAGTCATCAATGACTTAAGTCAAAATCTTAATTATGAAACACCAAAAAATATGAAAGAAGCTGATTTAAAAGAAGTAGTCATTAAATTACTAGATCTAGCACCAAAAGAACAAGTGACTCAAGAACCCATGCCAAAAGAATCAGTTAAACTTGAAAGCTTGGTCAAATCACTACTTGGTGTTGTAGAATCATCAAATCAACTCGACCTTCCTGATACTATGGATAAATTGGGTGGTCTGATGAAGTTTGAAAAAGCATTTACCATGAATAATTTGTCTGTATTTGATAAGCTGATGAGTGAATCAGAGAATATTACAGCAAATGCAAAAGAGTTAATAGAATTGCTAGATGATAAGGTTTCACCAAAATTACTCTCTTTATTAAAAGGGTTTGATATAAAGAATTTCGGTAACGAGAAAGCTATAAGTGACTATGTCAATGAAATGATGACAGAACTAAAAGAAGTTGCAGATAAGACTGTTTCATCGCGTGTAAAGGGGTCCAGTCAGGAACTTATGGATAAGTTGACATTCTTAGAAAAAGATCAAGAAGCTTTAACGTGGATGCAATTACCTGTTCAAGTGAATGATACTACTAAGAATCTCGATATATATATGAAACACGATAAAAAAGAGGGCAATCAAATGACGAAGGATAATGCTAAAATCCTAATTGCCTTAAATACGGATTATCTTGATACTGTTCAGGCTCTAATTCATGTAAAGTTTAAGAAGTTAAACATTGACTTTAGAGTGATGCATGACAGTGTTAAGGTCTTAATTGAAACTCATAAAAATCTTTTACAGAGCTACTTAAGTGAGTTTGATGTAGACATTAAAGTTGAAAACAAGAATAAATTAAGTTTATCTGAGTTCGTCAAAGAAGATACACAACATTTTATTAATGTAAAGGTGTGATATTATGGATAAAAAGAAGATTGCCACTGCGATAAAGTATAACAAGGAAGAGCAAATTGCACCAGAACTTGTTGCCAAAGGTAAAGGATTGGTAGCAGAGAATATCATCAAAAAAGCAGAGGAAGCTGGGGTGAAGACGTACGAAGATGAAATATTGAGTCAGCAACTCTACAATTTATCAATTGGTGATACAATACCAGAGGAATTATACTTAGTAGTTGCTAAGGTATTAGCTTTTGTAGCGGAATTAGATCAGTCTAAAAATAAGTTTTAATGAGTTTTTTTGTTTTTTACTATATTTTTTATTAGTTATTATTTAAACTATAACTAAGGGGGAATTATATGTATAAGTATTCACAAAAGACTCTAATCGTAAATTTTATTTTTGCAGCTATGTTAATCTTTTTAGGTTTCTTTTTAACTTCAGATTTGCTGTATAAAATTGTTGTTGCTTTAGTAGCTTTATTGATTGTTAGGGATGCATTTAGGGAACTGTTTGCAAGTTTTCATGTGACGGGTAATCGTCTGATTATAAAATCTCGTGATAAGGTTGTTAAAGAAATTACCTATAAGCAGATGAAGTATCTAACAATTACTAGAAGAAATAAAAAATGGATAGTAATTGCTGATGACGAAGGTATTTTATTTACTATTAAGCCACGTATTGAAAATTACACAGATATGGTTGCAGATCTTATTGAAAAGAACAAATCAAACAACAAACTTGAAGTTCACGATTATATCTTGAAAACATACAAAAAATAGTAAAAGACGGTTGAACCGTCTTTTTTTTATATGATTTGTTTTCTGTTAACTGATTTTAAAGGTGTTTGGTGAATCGCCATTTCATGTAGACCTCTTATGGCCTCTAAAAAAGTTTCTGATAAAGTTGGATGAGGATGAATGGTATTTATATAATCAAATGTAGTTAACCTGTTTTGTATGCCTAAAGTAGCCTCTGCAATTAAATCGGATGCATGAGGACCTATTATCTGTACACCGACCAATCTATTATCTACGGATAATACTTTTATAAATCCATTGGTTTCTTTAATTGTCATTGCCTTTCCATTATGTTGGAATGAAAACTTACTAGATTTGTATTCAATACCAGCTTTTTTTAGTGAAGCTTCGGTTTCTCCAACGCTTGAAACTTCTGGAAATGAAAATATACAAGAAGGTATTACAGACTTTTCTTCAAGATTAACACCATTTATTATATGTTCCATGACTTGGTGGCCTTGATGAGAAGCGGCATGTGCTAACATATTAATGCCATTAACATCTCCAATAGCGTAGATGTTTTTTAATGAGGTTCTATAATTCTCATCTACATCAATGGCGTTATTGTATTTAATTTTCAGATTGTCTAAACCTTGAATTAGATTTGCCTTACGTCCTACAGCCATCAAGACAACTTCTGATTTGATGTTTATATTCTTGTTCTTCTTAATACAGTTGATTTCAATATCATGATTCTTTGAAAAAGATTCTACCATAGTATCTGTTAATATTGTGATGCCACTTTTTTTCATTTGATTGGCTAAACGCTTGGATACATCGGTGTCTAGGAAAGACAAGATGTTTTTCTTTGCCTCAATTAAAGTGACTTGTGAGCCTAATGCATTGAATATACCGGCAAATTCTACACCTACAACACCACCACCTACAATTGTAAGTGACTTTGGTATTTGATCTATATTTAGTAATTGTGATGAATTAATTGTGTGTTCTATACCTGATATTGGAGGTGTAATAGGATGACTGCCTGTTGCAAGAATGATATAGTCTCCTTTAATATAAGTCGTCAAATTGTCTTTTTCAACTAAAACCGTTGTAGAGTCAATGAGTTGAGCACATCCCTCGATATAGTTAATATGATTGCCTTCAATAAGTGCTTTAACACCATGTCTTAGATGAAGGGTAGTTTCCCTTTTGATTTGATTCATCTTATCAAAGTCAATTGAGTCTAGTGAAACCTTAAGGCCGTGTTCGTGTGCTGTTTTAATTTCCTGTATAAGTGAGGCGTGTTTGTACATAACTTTAGTTGGTATACAGCCAACATTTAAACAAGTACCACCTAATATACTCTTTTCTATAAGTGTTACTTCAGCGCCTAATTGTGCACCTCTAATTGCTGCCTCATAACCGCCGGGGCCGCTACCGATGATAATAATTTTCATAAAAAATACTCCTTTCAAAAAACAATAAATAAAGTGTCCTTTATCTCTGTCTTTTTACCTGAGAGTTTTCTTCCTTCGGTGTCTTGCGATCTCTCCAGAGGACCATCAGTTATCGATCTATTTACCTGAAAGTTTCTGAAAAGTTTTGACATACTTAACATTGCCTCTTCGGTTCTATGATTTCTCGATACCATCATCTGTCTGTCTTTTTTACTTATTATATTACTATTTAAGAGAGACATCCAATTGAAGATTTGAATTCACATGGGTTTAAGATAGATGAATTAAATGAATCATAAAATGAATACTTGAATGGTCTAATATAAGAAAATGCGATTTTTATTGGTGATAGAATTTTGTTATGATGTGTCTAGGAGGTTTGATATGAAAATTAATACAAACGAAGAAACAATAAAAGCTATACGTCAAGTTATTGCAGAACAAGATGACAATAGCACTGGTGTAAGAATATATATTGCTGGTGTAGGTTGTAGTGGCCCAAGTTTTGGTTTAACTTTGGACAAAGAAGGTGTTGAAGATGTATCAAATGATGAGCATGGTTTAACATTCTATATGAAAAAAACAGATTATGATCAAGTAGGAGATATGATTGTAGAGTTAACATCAGGTGGATACTTAGTAAAACCTGTAAATGAAGTAGAATCAGCTTGCTCTTCTTGTGCTGGATCGTGTGGTTAAATGATTAGATTCTGTAGTATTTGTACTACAGAATTTTTTTTGTTATACTAATGTAAAAATATGGAAAAGAGGAGCTATGAATTTACTGAATAAATTTTTACTGTTATCTAACTCAAAATACGCTGGACAGACAACCTGCAAATATTTAAATACAGGGGTATATAGTGGGAAGGATTA
>Ga0070724_10002456_pt1 | contig 10250 bp, 8 predicted proteins | sample tdDd001_FD_67278 | JGI IMG/M metagenome (GOLD analysis project Ga0070724, IMG submission 67278) | Marine sediment microbial communities from the Atlantic coast under amendment with organic carbon and nitrate - tdDd00.1 | ecosystem: Environmental > Aquatic > Marine > Coastal > Sediment | place...
CAGGGCGTGACCGTTCAGCAATTTAACGAGGCCGTCGGTGGCCAAGAAGTGTTCCACCTGCACTACCACGTTTTGCCGCGCCACGAAGGCGTCAGCCTGCGCCCCCCCGGCAAGATGGAAGACTTCGCGGTGTTGAAGCAGATTGCCGATAAAATTCGTTCAAATTTAGATGCTTAGACGTTGATTTTAGTGCATCACTTTAGCGCAAATTTGCTCAATGTCTGACGGCGCTCCGGTCCTGCTTTGGCTGCGTCGCGATCTGCGGCTGCGGGATCATCCGGCCCTGACTGCGGCTGCCGCGCGCGGGGCTGTGATCCCGGTTTTTATCCGTGACGAGGCCGTCTCTGCCCTGGGCGCAGCCCCCGCGTTTCGGCTGGGTCTTGGGCTGGAGACCCTGTCCAAGGCTCTGGACGTCCAGGGCAGTCGGCTGATCCTGCGTTCAGGTCTGGCGCGGGACGTGTTGCAAGCGCTTGTTCGGGAAACCAACGCGCGGGCGGTCTATTGGACCCGGAATTTTGATCCGACCTACCGCGAACGTGACGCAGCCATCAAGGCCGAGCTGAAGCAACAAGGTATCGAGGCGCAGAGCTTTGACGGGCAGCTTTTGTTCGAGCCGCAAACCGTCCAGACCGGGGCGGGCGGGCCATACCGTGTCTACACGCCCTTTTGGCGGGCGGTTTCCGGGCGCGAGGTGCCATCCTGTTTGGCTCAGCCCCTTAAAATTCCGATCCCGCCCAACTGGCCCGCGTCTGAACCCCTGTCAGACTGGAAACTTGCGGGGCGTATGCAGCGCGGGGCCGATGTGCTGCGGCCCCATGCGCAACCAGGCGAGGACGCAGCCCAATCGCGCCTGGCAGGCTTCGCCTCGGGGCCAATCGCAGTGTACAAAGATCAGCGCGACTTGCCCGGTGTCGCGGGCACCTCGCATCTGTCCGAGCATCTGGCGCTGGGGGAAATCTCTGCGCGGCAATGCTGGCACGCAGGCTGGCGGGCGCTGAATGAGGGGGGCGCAGGGGCTGAAACCTTCCTCAAAGAGCTGGTCTGGCGCGAGTTTTCCTATCATCTGGCGTATCACACGCCGCACTTGTTGACTGGGAACTGGAAACAGGACTGGGATGCGTTCCCGTGGCAGACCGACCCGAACCACCCGCATGTGAGAGCGTGGAAAATGGGGCGGACGGGCATACCATTTGTCGATGCGGCCATGCGAGAGATGTATGTGACCGGGCGGATGCATAACAGGGGGCGGATGATCGTGGCGTCCTATCTGACGAAGCATCTGCTGACCGACTGGCGGATCGGACGGGACTGGTTCCAGGATTGCCTGATCGACTGGGATCCCGCAGCGAATGCAATGGGATGGCAATGGGCGGCGGGGTCGGGACCGGACGCAGCCCCCTATTTCCGGGTGTTCAATCCTGTCACGCAGCTAAAGAAATTCGATCCCAATGGGCTCTACGCTCGACATTGGATCGCAGAAGGGCAGTCCAACCCACCGGCCTCTGCGTTGTCTTACTTCGATGCGATCCCTCGCCGCTGGGGGCTTGAGCCATCTGCGTCCTATCCAGCGCCTATTGTGACCGCAGAAGAGGGCCGCAAGCGTGCGCTTGAGGCTTTCCAAAATCGCCAATTCTGATGATTTGCACGATTTTCTTGCCCTGAGAGGATTTTCTTGTCAGCCTGAACAGGTAAGCCGCAAGGGAGATGCGGATGATCCTGACTGATACCAAGACCCAAAAAGACCTGCCGCGATATTTTGCTCCGGTGTTCCAATTGGCCAAGGGGATAAATCGCGGGAGCCTGGACTTTGTGCTGCCCGACGGGCGGGTTTTTCGCGCCGAAGGCCCCAATCCTGGGCCCAAAGGCGTGCTGCACGTCCACAATCCCGACACGTTTACCCGGCTGATCCGCGAAGGCGACCTTGGCTTTTGCGACGCCTATCTGGATGGTTGGTGGAGCAGCCCAGATTTACAGGCATTTCTGGATTTCCTGCACTCGGACAACGATGATCTGTACGAGGGGTTTCCGGGCATGTTCCTGGTCCGCGCCTACGAACGGCTGCGTCATTGGATGAATTCGAACACCAAATCTGGGGCCAAGAAAAACATCAGCTATCACTATGATTTGGGGAATGATTTCTATGGGCTGTGGCTGGATAAGACCATGACCTACTCCAGCGCCCTGTTTGAAACCGGACAAGAAAGCCTGGAACAAGCCCAAACTCAGAAATATGCGCAGCTGGTGGATCAGATGGGGGCTCTGCCCGGCGATCATATCCTAGAGATCGGCTGTGGTTGGGGCGGGTTCGCCGAATATGCCGCCAAAGAGCGCGGGCTGCGCGTGACGGGGCTGACAATCAGCCAGGAACAGTTGAACTTTGCCAGGGATCGCATTGAAAAGGCCGGGCTTTCTGATGTCGTCGAGCTGAAGCTACAGGATTATCGTGACGAAACTTCTCAATATGACGGTATCGCCAGTATCGAGATGTTCGAAGCCGTGGGCGAGAAATACTGGCCGGTCTATTTCAATAAGGTTCGCGACTGCCTGAAGCAGGGAAAAACTGCAACGTTGCAGATTATCACGATCAGAGAAAAGCGTTTTGAAACATACCGTAAGGGTGTGGATTTCATCCAGAAATACATCTTTCCTGGCGGCATGTTGCCCAGCCCGACGGCGCTGCGTGAACAGATCGCGAATGCCGGGCTGGAGTTGCAAGGCTCGGTCGAATTTGGTGAAAGCTACAGCCAGACTCTGCGGCTGTGGTACGACAGGTTCAACGCAAATTGGGATCAGGTCGAGGCGCTTGGGTTCGACGATCGGTTCCGCCGCATGTGGAATTTCTACCTGACCTCTTGTGCTGGGTCGTTTCAAGGGAGAAACTGCGACGTAACCCAGATCACGATGAGAAGGCCGCTTTCCTGATGATGCCCACCGCTGCCCGGCTAATTGCCGCGCTTGTTCTGGCCGCCACCGCGTGGCTTGTGTCCCAAACAATTAAGACGCATTTGCCCGAAGGCACCCAGTTCGGCTGGTTTGACTATGTGAATGTCGCCCTTGGTGCTCTGGTCGGTTGGATAACCATCGGCGGGCGCAGCGGACGTGGCATGTCGGCGGCGGTTGGCAACGGGCTGACCGGAATTTTTATGCTGTTGCTCTGGGCGATCTTTTTGCAGGCGTCGAACGAAATGCTGCGTCAGGCGCTGCGGCGGTATTACCGGGGCCCGGTCGAGGCGTTGCTGGATGTGTTCGACATCGGGATGGAATATGCGCTGCTGGTGGTGAATCTAGACGTTGCTGTCCCGCTGTTGGTTGGGGGAATTCTGGCTGGTATCCTATCCGAGCTGGGCGGTCGCCATTGGCGTTAATCGGAAATTATTAATGAAAAATCTGTTTTTTTACGGCACTTTGCGCCATCAGGCGTTGCTGGAGCTGGTTCTGGGTCGCCCTGACCCTTGTAAACTGTCCCCTGCGGTATTGTCCGATTATTGTACCTATCAGGTTAAGGACGAAGGCTTCCCTGTGTTGATCGCCGAAGGCGGCGCACAAAGCACAGGTCTGCTGGCCGAGGGGCTGAGCGACGAAGACATCGCGCGTTTGGTGTTCTACGAGGGTGGGTTTGGGTATGATCTGCATCTCGTAAGCGTACAAACGGACATAGGCCCACGCGATGCCGAGGTATGGCTGACCACACCCGGCCGTTTCCAAACCGACGGGCTGTTTGATCTTGAGCACTGGGAGACACACCGGGCGGCGATCAAAATGCGCGCCGCCGAGGATGTTATGCGGCTCTATGGTCACAAGACAGCGCAAGAGGTGGCGCTGCTCTATCCAATGATCGAAATGCGCGCGTCTTCGTATATTCTGGGCCAGGTCGAGCTCGTGCCTGATGCCTTGGGCGGGCTGACGCGCGATGATGTCGTGTCGATCCAGAAAACTCAGCCCTATGTGTCGTATTTCGCCGTGGAATCGCATCGTTTGCAGTTTCGACAGTTTGATGGCTCGATGGGCGCTGAGGTGGAGTATGCCTCTTTTGCGGCGACAGACGCAGCGCTGGTGCTGCCATATGATCCAGTCCGTGACCGCGTGATGATGGTCGAACAGTTTCGCATGGGTCCATATGTGCGGGGTGACCGGGTGCCGTGGCAGTTAGAGCCCATCGCGGGCAGGGTGGACGCCGCTGAAACACCCGATCAGACCGCCATGCGCGAAGCCTATGAAGAGGCAGGGCTGGAACTGGACGAGCTGAAACTGGTGTCGCGTGGCTATCCCTCGCCGGGGTGTAGCAACGAATACTTCCACACCTATGTTGGTCTGGTCGATCTGCCGGATGGGTCCGCAGGCGTTGGTGGCCTGGAGACCGAAAACGAAAATATCCGCAGCCATGTCATGACTTTTGACGCGGCAATGGAGATGTTTGAGCGCGGCGAACTACGTGTGCTGCCGCTGGTCGCGGCGTTGCTGTGGCTGGCACGTCACCGTGATCGTTTACGTGCAGGCGCTTGAGTTCCCGGCCTATGCACCCTAGAGCTATGAAGAACCGGAAAGGGAGAGAAAATGCGTATCGCTCATGATCTGGCCGAGGCAATCGGCAACACCCCTCTGATCCGCCTGAAAAAGGCCAGCGAAGAGACAGGATGCGAGATCCTGGGCAAAGCCGAATTCATGAATCCTGGCCAGTCGGTCAAGGATCGTGCGGCGCTGTACATCATCCGTGACGCCGTGGCCAAAGGGCTGCTGAAACCAGGTGGCACCATTGTCGAGGGCACGGCCGGGAATACCGGCATCGGGCTGGCGTTGGTAGGGGCCTCGATGGGGTTCCGCACTGTGATCGTGATCCCTGAGACTCAGAGCCAGGAAAAGAAGGATATGCTGCGTCTTGCGGGAGCTCAGCTGATCGAAGTACCGGCCGCACCCTATAGCAATCCGAACAATTATGTGCGTTATTCGGGTCGATTGGCGGCTGAGCTTGCCAAAACCGAACCAAATGGGGCGGTCTGGGCAAACCAGTTCGATAATGTTGCAAACCGGCAGGCGCATGTGGAAACCACAGGTCCTGAGATCTGGGAACAGACCGGCGGCAAGGTCGATGGGTTTATCTGTGCGGTCGGGTCGGGCGGAACGTTGGCCGGTGTTGGCGAAGCGCTACAGCCCAAGGGCGTCAAGGTCGGTCTGGCTGATCCCGAGGGCGCGGGCCTGTACAAAATCTATACCGGCGAGGAAAACCCCGGCAACTCGATCACCGAGGGTATCGGGCAGGGGCGTATCACGGCCAATCTTGAGGGGTTCACCCCGGATTTCACGTGCCGCGTGTCAGATGCCGAGGCGCTGCCTGTTGTGTTTGACCTGTTGGCCGACGAGGGCCTGTGCCTGGGTGGGTCCTCGGCTGTGAATGTGGCGGGCGCGATGCGCATGGCCAAGGACATGGGGCCGGGCCACACCATCGTGACAGTGCTGTGCGACTATGGCACCCGCTATCAGTCCAAACTGTATAACCCCGAATTCCTGAGGGCCAAAGGGCTGCCACTGCCGGGATGGTTGGTGGCGGATGCGCCCGCCGCGCCCGCCGTTTTCCAGGATTAAGTCCTGATGGCGCGGGTTTTTCTTTGGGTCTGGTTGGCGCTTGCCGTTGTTGTCGTGGCCCCGAATGGTGTGGTCTGGGCGCAGGAAACCCCGCTGTCTCAGGATGCGGGCACGCAATCCAATCTGGATTTCGAAGCCTGGCAAGCGACAGCCACGCGCGCCGAAGCAGCGCTTGAGGCCGGCAGGGCCTCGAATGCGGCTTTGGAAACGTTGCGGGCGGAAATTGCAGAATGGCGAGACAAGTTTCTTGCCGCTCAGAACACCAATAAGGCCCGGATCGAGACGATACAGTCTCAGATTGCCACTCTGGGACCAGTTCCCGAAAATGGGGACGAGGCCGAGGATATCGCATTGCGCCGCGCAGCGTTGATGACGCAATTGGCGCGGCTGCAAGCTCCGGTGCTGGCCTCCGAGGAGGCGCATAGCCGTGCGGCCGGTCTTGTCACCGAGATTGACCGCATTCTCAGGGAACGTCAGGCCGAAGAGCTGGTCTCGCTTGGCCCATCGCCGCTGAACCCTGCACATTGGGCGCCAGCATTCGACGAAAGCTTGGGTGCTTTCCGACTGTTATGGCGCGAAATTTCGGACAACTGGAACAACGAGGTGCGCCGGGCGGAATTCCAACAGAATGCGCCGGTGGCGTTTGGGTTGTTGGTGGTGGGGCTGGTCTTGCTTTTGCGCGGACGCAGTTGGTTTGGCGGGCTGGGGCTTCGTGCGCGGCGGCTGTCCTCGTACGGCGGTGAGGTTTGGTATTTCATCGTATCGCTGGGCAAGGTTCTGACGCCGCTGCTTGGGGTGCTTTTGATTTCGCAAGCGCTGATCCAGACCGGATTTGCGGGGCTGCGCAGCTCGACCGTGTTGACCTATGTGCCGCTTTGGGGCTTTGGCATTCTGCTGATCCGCTGGCTGGCAGATCGGCTGTTTCCCGTTGCGGACGGTGTGGCTCCGTTTGCGATTGATCCTGCGCGCCACGCCGAGGCCCGCAGCTATGCGACTGTTCTTGCGGTTTTGACTGTACTGAACAGCGTTGTCGAAGTGTTCGGTCGCGTTGCGAATTTTTCACCCGAGGTCGAGGCTGTTGTCGGTTTTCCGTTGGTGTGTCTGACCAGTGTGGTCCTGTTTCGGATGGCGCAGTTCCTGTCCGACCAAATCAGCCTGGCCGAAGCCGCCAAGGATGGCGCAACCTATCGCAGCAGAGTCGAAAGATTGCTGTTTCGTGGCGCACAGATTGTCGCCGTGCTGGGCCCGCTGTTGTGGGCGATCGGGTATCGCAACGCCGCCGAGGCATTGGTGTACCCCGCTGTTCTGACCTTTGCATTGCTGGGGTTGGTTGTCGTTCTGCGCAAGCTGGTGGGCGATCTGTATAAACTGGTCATCCGTGCCGAGGATGACAGCCAAGAGGCCCTTTGGCCGGTGCTGATCGGATTCGTTCTGGCCTTGGCCTCGCTGCCGGTTCTGGCGCTTATCTGGGGTATCCGGCCGGCTGAATTGCTCGAGCTCTGGACGCAGTTCCGCGCCGGGTTCGCGATTGGGGACACGCGGATTTCACCGACAGATTTCATCATGTTCGCGGTGGTTTTTGCGCTTGGCTATATGCTGACACGCGTGATCCAAGGCGCCGTGCGTGGGTCCATTCTGCCGAAGACACGGATTGATGTCGGCGGGCAAAATGCCATCGTGGCGGGTCTGGGCTATGTCGGGGTGTTTTTGTCCGCGATTTTGGCCATTACCAGCGCAGGGATTGACCTTAGCTCGCTTGCGATTGTTGCAGGGGCGCTGTCGGTTGGCATAGGGTTCGGTCTTCAGAATATCGTGTCGAATTTTGTGTCCGGCATCATTTTGCTGATTGAACGCCCCGTGTCCGAAGGCGACTGGATCGAGGTTGGTGGCAAGATGGGCTATGTGCGCGACATCTCGGTGCGCTCAACCCGGATCGAGACTTTTGATCGCACAGATGTCATCGTTCCCAACGCTGACCTGATCAGCGGCACCGTCACCAACTATACCCGTGGAAATACGATTGGTCGGGTGATCCTGACTGTGGGCGTGGCCTATGGCACCGATACCAAACGAGTCGAGACCATCCTGCGCGAGATCTCTGAGGCGCACCCCATGGTGTTGTTGAACCCGCCGCCCGGCATTTTGTTCCAAGGCTTTGGGGCGGATTCCCTGGATTTTGAAATCCGAGCGATCCTGCGTGATGTGAATTGGTCTTTGTCCGTCAAATCGGACCTGAACCACGAGATCGCCCGCCGCTTTACCGAAGAGGGGATCGAGATCCCCTTTGCTCAGCGTGATGTTTGGCTGCGAAACCCCGAAGCCCTGCGAAACGCGACCGAAGGAATCGCCACCGAAGAAGACGTCACCGAAGAAAATGTCACCGAAGAAAGCGCCACAGAAGGAGAGGGCGAATGACCGAGTTGTTGCTGCGGGATGATGCCTATCTGAAGGAATCCACGGCCCGTGTCACCGCTGTGACGGATCAGGGTGGCTTGGTAGTGGACCGGACGGTTTTCTATGCGACGGGTGGAGGGCAACCCGGCGACAGCGGGCGCGTGCGTTGGGGTGATCAGCAGATCACAATCGTCTCTGCCGTGAAGGGCGAGGGCGATGACATCGTTCTGGTCCCAGAGGAGGGCAGCTTGCTGCCGCCAGTTGGAACAGAGATCCTGCAAGTGCTGGGTTGGGACCGCCGACACCGTCATATGCGGGTGCATACGGCCCTGCATTTGTTGTCGGTCGTGGTGCCTTTGCCAGTCAGCGGGGGCGCGATCACTGCACAAAAGGGGCGGTTGGATTTCAATATGCCCGAGGCTCCTCAAGACAAACAGGCGCTTGAAGATCAGTTGAATGATCTGATTGCGCGGGACCTGCCGGTGACGGATGATTGGATTACCGATGCTGAGCTGCAGGCCAATCCGGGATTGGTCAAAACCATGTCCGTGATGCCTCCGATGGGGCAGGGGAAGGTCCGTTTGGTTCGGATTGGCCAGGGGGCCGATCAGGTGGATCTGCAACCCTGTGGCGGCACCCATGTTGCGCGCACCTCAGAGATCGGCCGTGTGACCTTGGGCAAAATCGAGAAGAAGGGCCGCCAGAACCGCCGTGTGAACGTGTTGTTGGCTGACTAGGCGTTAAACACCAGTGACGGCGCCAGTGGTCGGCAAGGCGCAGTGAGTATTTTGGGCAAGATGAAATAGGGGCTTGTGCTACTCGGCGGGCGTGTCGGATTCGTCTTTGGGTTCTGGCAGGCCCTGGCGGGAGAGCAGAATCGCGATGGGGCGCAGAGCTGGAACCTCGGAGCAGATGATCAGCATCGCCACCATGATCGGCACAGACAAGAACATGCCAGGAATACCCCAGACCGCGCCCCAGAAGGCCAGGCTGATGATGATCCCGAAAGATGACAAGCGCAGGGCGCGGCCCATCAGGGTGGGGTCGATTACGCTCCCGTTCATGAACTGAATCATTGTGACCACGACGAAAACCGCCAGAGTCGAGCCGGAATCCGAGGTTTGTACGAAGGTTACCAAAGCCACCAGAATCGTGGCAACGATCGAGCCGACATTGGGGATGTAGTTCAACACAAATGCCAGAATGCCCAGCGGTCCGGCCAGGTCCAGTTGGAAGACCGTCGCGACCCCAAAAACCATCAACCCCGTGACCGCGCTGACCCCAGTTTTCACCAAGAGATAGTAGTTCACCCTGTGAATGATGGTGGACATGATGCGACTGACTTGTTGGGCTTGTGCCGTGTCCCCGCCAAAGAAGTTCTCTAGCTTGGTGGCAAACCAGATCCGTTCGGCAAACAGAAACCCGACGAACAGGATCACAAGGACCGTGGCGGACATCAGGTTGCCGGCCTGTCCTGCTGCGGTGCGCAGGTAGCCCGCCACTTCGAAGGAACTGACCGAGTTGAAAACAGCTGTCTGGACGTCTTCTCCAAGCCAGGCAAACATGGCGGCGATGGCGGAGGGTGCGCTTTCGGCGTAGGCGACTGTGGTTGCCAGGACGGTGTTGACCTGGCTGAGGATGATCGAACTGAGTGTCAGCAGTGTCGCAGAGATCATCAAAAGTGCCATCAGGGAAGCCAGAAAGTTCGGGATTCTCAGCGGCCCGATTTTCAGCCTGGCGATAAAGTTGATCGCGTCGCTGGTCAGGCTGAACAGCACGATTGCCGTCGCCAGCGAGATCAACAGAAATCTGGCCTGCACCAACAAGAATAGCACGACGGCAAAAGCTATGATCACCAATGCGCCGGTCTGTATTCGGTCCAGTTCGCGCCGGGACCCTGCGCCAGGCAATTGTCTGGGTTGCGGTGGACGGCGAAGAGATTTGTTCATTCTTTTTGTCATATTCACGGTCTAAGGGTTGTCTAGAGTATGGGTGTTCACGGCTCTGGTGACAACCGGGCCCATGCAATGGAATTTGCGGTTTCTGGGGCTTGCATTCGCCTACCTGCTGCGGCTAGAAGGTCGGCACGGACAGGTGGCCGAGTGGTCGAAGGCGCACGCCTGGAAAGTGTGTAGGCGGGAGACCGTCTCCAGGGTTCGAATCCCTGTCTGTCCGCCATTTCCCCTTCTTCGTCGTCTAAATCGCCTAAGGCCTTGACGGGTAAGGTGGTTTTTGCGGTTCGAAAGCCTTTTTCGCGGTGATATGGGATTGGGGCT
>Ga0070724_10002459_pt1 | contig 10243 bp, 8 predicted proteins | sample tdDd001_FD_67278 | JGI IMG/M metagenome (GOLD analysis project Ga0070724, IMG submission 67278) | Marine sediment microbial communities from the Atlantic coast under amendment with organic carbon and nitrate - tdDd00.1 | ecosystem: Environmental > Aquatic > Marine > Coastal > Sediment | place...
CAATGCTATGAAAAAAGCACTGGACAGTGTAGACTTCACTGTTGTCGTCGATCATTTCATGACCGATACGGCTAGAGGTGCGACTCTTGTTTTACCAGCGGCAATGTTTGCTGAAAAGGATGACCTAATATCCGTTTATGGAGATTCCTATGTTCACCTTCTTCAAAAATTGGTAGATCCTCTTGAGGAATGTAAATCAGAGCCTGAGATATTTAGAGCGTTAGGAAAGACAATGGGATTTGATATGGCGCAACTGCCAATCATTGATGACGCATTTATAAACAGTTTTCTTGAGGTGAACGGTCTCAATACTACCTACGAGGAACTTGCTAAAGCCCCTTACCTTATTGATGGTTATAAGAATATTGCATTTGAGGATATGGACTTTGATACACCAAGCGGTAAAATAGAGGTGTACAGTGAACAAATGCGCCAGTGGCATCAAGAACCACTACCACAGTACATTGAATTAATGGAAAGCAAGGAGACAACACCTGAATTATTCAGGAAGTATCCGATTCATTTTTTAAGCACCCACCCTAAAGAGCGTATAAATTCACAATTTATAGAAATGAAACTGTCGCCGGAGCATATCGTTCCAGAAGTTGAAATACATCCAGTTGATGCCATGGAAAGAAACATTGAGACAGGTAATCGGGTAAGGGTTTTCAATGAACATGGTGAGGTTTTAATCATCGCTAATGTAAGCACCTCGGTAAAAGAAGGCATGGCCAATATTTTTGAAGGATGGGATGAAGCCCATGACGCCTGTGCGAACAAGTTGATTTATGGAAGAGTCACTGATATCGGAGACGGTACTGCCTATTACGACTGTTTGGTTGAAATAGAAAAGATATAAAAAATGAACCCCGCATGTCTGCTAGAATAGCAGATATGCGGGGTTTGATTCTAATTTGAAGTGAAAAGTGCTGTTGTTACGCCATCAAAATAATACCTAAACAGATGGCATTTAAAATTCCTAATAGGATTTCTGAATACAGACCTGACATGAGCTCTTTACAGACCTTTCCATCTAATTTTAGTGAAACGATCCTTCCAAATGCATACCCTAAAAATGTTACAGCGGCAAATACAAATGACCAGAGTTTTACCTGTGGAAGGAAAATTCCAAGTATAATAAATAAGCCTATGAAAAACAATTGTGCGCCTGCAGATCTCATTTCATTGAATACATCAGATTTATATTCAATCTTAATATTTGGGTTCTGCGCATACCTGGTAAGGCATAATGATGACATTGGTCTAATCATCCTATTCAATCCTGCATAAGTTAATAATAGTCCAGACAGTGTAAGTACAACGGTGTAAAAAATTCCCATAATGCGCTCCTTTATATTTGGTCGTTTACTAGTAATCCTCTAAGAAATATTTCTATTGAGGATGTTAAATCTTCTTTGAAGTTGGGTTTCAAAAACTTGAACTCATCTTGTTCATATATTTTTTTAAGTGTTTCGTTTTGAAAATTAGAAGCCCAGAAGTTGGATGTAGCTGCAAAACTGGAGTTTATTAACTTAAAAGCTCTATCAGGATCCAAACTTGGGTAAATTCGTCCGACTTCAAGGGATACTTGAAATAATAGTTCCTTAGACATTGCCTTAAACTTTATGAGTTGCTCATAAGAACTATTCCTTTCTAATGATATGAAAAGCAGTGGTATAAGATCTAAAAACTTCGGGTACTTTAAATATGAGTCCACCCACGTTTGAGCAAATACTACATAAGATTCGTTTACTTTAAGTTTTTTTAACTCATTCATATAGTGGATCTGCCAAGTTCTAAACATCTCTCCAAATATGCTTAAAAAAATATCTTCTTTAGATTCGAAATATCTATACATATTAGATTTAGTAAAACCAGCTTCCTTTGCAATTCTGTTAAAACTCACATTTTCATAGCCGTATTTTTCGAAAAGAGACAAGGTCGCTTCGAATATATCATTCCTTCTTGATTCTTTTTGCTTATCAGTTGTTGCTCTTTGCCAATCCATAAAAACCTCCTAACTAAAAGACTGGTGGTCTCTTATGGTTTTATTATAAAAGACCACTGGTCTCTTGTCAAGGTTTATCGATATAAATAGATAACTTTTAGGGCGTGCCGGCAAAAAAAAATCCGCTATCACTGTTCTGATTACAGTGATAGCGGATTTGTTGATTTAAAATGTTTACACGTTAAATCTAAAATTAATTACATCTCCATCTTTAACGATGTACTCTTTACCTTCAAGTCTAAGGACACCTTTGTCTTTAGCTGCAGCTATTGAACCTTCTGTAACTAAATCGTCGTAGGCAATCGTTTCTGCACGGATGAAGCCTCTTTCGATGTCAGAGTGAATCTTGCTTGCTGCTTGAGGCGCTTTTGTGCCTTTTCTAATAGTCCAAGCACGTACTTCTTGAGGACCAGCAGTCAGGAATGAAATAAGGTTTAATAAGTGGTAACTTGCTCTGATCAATTGATCAAGTCCAGACTCGTTTAAGCCCAATTCTTCTAAGAAACCTTCACGGTCTTCGTCATCTAATTCTGAAATTTCTTGCTCTACTTTTGCTGAGATTACAACCACGTCAGCATTTTCAGTTTCAGCAAATTTCTTAACTTCTGCTACGAATGCGTTGTCGCCACCGTTCTCGATCAAATCATCCTCTGATACATTTGCACAGTAGATGATTGGCTTCGATGTCAATAATTGAAGTGTTCTTACGAATTTATCTTCTTCTGGTGTAAATTCTAATGTACGAACAGATTTAAGGTCAGCTAATGTTTCTTTGATTCTTTCAAGAACAACCATTTCTGCTTTTAAAGATTTATCTGATTTCATACCTTTAGCTGTCTTGAAGATACGTCTGTCAATCATTTCCTCATCAGCAAAAATAAGTTCCATATTGATTGTTTCGATATCCTTTAGTGGACCGATTTCGCCATCAACGTGAACAACATTTTCGTCTTCAAAACATCTAACAACGTGAACGATCGACTCTACTTCTCTGATATGGCTAAGGAATTGGTTTCCTAGGCCCTCGCCTTTAGAAGCACCTTCAACAAGCCCTGCGATATCATAAAATTCGATAGCAGTCGGTACGATTTTTTTTGATTCATACATTCTCTGAAGTTGATCTAAACGAGTGTCTGGTACTGTTACAACGCCAACATTTGGCTCGATTGTACAGAACGGGTAGTTTGCAGATTCTGCACCTGCTTTTGTAATAGCGTTAAAAAGTGTACTCTTTCCAACGTTTGGTAATCCAACGATTCCTAATTTCATAGTAATTTTCCTCTCTCTATCTTTCTATACATCATTTTTATCTGATGTGACTATTCTAGTGTTTTTTAAACATACATATGAAATTATAATGTAAAACTAGATATTTAGCAACTGAATGACAGCAAATTGTAAATAGTTTGTGTATAGTCGGCATAAATCCTACACAAGCTAGGGTATATTTACTATAATGAAAGTGATATAAAAAAATTATTACAAATAAATTGAAGTAACAACGATTGGAGCGATTAATATGATTAATGGAATAGATAAAAGACAACTGTCTGATAACGTTCATTTACATTTGGTTAAATCGGATAAATTCAAAACGGATTTAGTTGGTGTGTATATCAAAAGACCCTTGAATGAAGATGAGGCGGCAAAGAATGCATTGTTGACCAGAATTATTGAACGGGCAACGATGGCGTATCCAACGTCTAAGGCGCTGGCGATTAAATTGGAAGAACTTTATGGTGCGGTTATTGCAGCAGATGTTGTGAAATACGGCGAGAAACAAGTTCTTCAATTTAAGGTGCAATTACCAAATGAGAAATTGCTACAAGAAGAAGGCATTTTCGAAGAAGGTCTTTCTTTATTAAATGGTGTTTTGCTGGATCCCCTTGTAGAGGATGGTGGCTTCAATAAAGAGTACTTTGAGAATGAAGTCAATAACTTGAAGGATGAGATTCAAAGTCGAATCAATGACAAGATGACGTATGCTATGGAGCGCTGTATCGAGGAAATGTGTGCAGAAGAACCATATCGTATTTATCAATATGGTGATGTTGAGGACTTGGAAGGCATTACGCCGCAGTCATTGTATGAACATTACTTAAAAGTGATGACTACATCTGAAATTGAAATCTGTGTTATTGGAGATATAGACTTCGATAAGGCTGAAGCACAAATCAAAGAAGCTTTATCTTTTGAAGTGGAAGAATGTGTTGCTTACCCAGCTGAGGATAATGGCGTCCGTGTTGCTGAAGTGAGAGAAGTTGAAGATCGCTTTAACATCAACCAAGGGAAGTTGTCTATCGGGTACAGAACCCATACATCGATGTCTGATCCGTTATATGAGGCTAGTGTTGTGTTCTCATATATTCTAGGTGGTGGTGCAAATTCCAAACTATTCAAGAACGTTAGAGAAAAGGAAAGTCTTTGCTATTATATCTTTGCCAGAAATGAAAAGTATAAGTCGATAATGATTGTCGGGTCTGGGATTGAATTTGAAAATAAGGATAAGGCCTTAACCCTAATAGACCATGAGTTCAATGAAATGCTGGAAGGTAATTTCACAGATGAGGACTTAAGAATCGCCAAGGATAACTTGAAATCAAGTTTGAATTCGATTTCCGACTTCCAAAACTCATTTATTAACTATTATTATTCTACGATTCTAAGTGGCAAGGAATTTGATATTGAAGCCAGAAAAACAGCAATTGAACGAGTGACTAAAGAAGAGGTCATTAAAGCGGGGATGCGTATTGAAAAGGATACGATTCACTTCTTAAACAAGGAGGAAGCATAATGGGCGTGACTAAAAAACATAATGAATTATTAAACGAAACACTATATACAAAAGTACATCCTTCGGGGCTTAAGATATACTTTATTCCGAAAAAAGATTATTCGATGAAATATGCATTTTTCGCAACAGAGTATGGATCTATCTACAATGAATTTAAGAACGTGAACACTGGTGAGTTGTCGTCTATGCCTTTGGGTATTGCACATTTCCTGGAACATAAAATATTTGAGGAAAGTGAAGGTAATATCTTTGAGCAGTTTGCTAAACTTGGTGCAAATGTTAATGCCTACACGAACTTTATGTCGACGGCTTATATGTTTTCGACAGTGGACCATTTCTACGACGCTTTAGGCTTGTTGATGAATTTTGTACAAAAGCCTCACTTAACTGATGAAAATGTTGAAAAGGAAAAAGGTATCATCGCACAGGAAATTAAAATGTATGATGACAATCCTGACTGGCGTGTATATTTCAACACGTTGTCAGCCCTTTATAACGAGCATCCTATGAAATACGATATTGCTGGCACGGTGGATTCTGTAAACTCAACAACAAGAGAAGATTTGGAAAAATGTTATAACACTTTCTACACTCCAGACAACATGATTGTATTTGTCATCGGCGATTTAGAACCAGAGGAAGTGTTCGGTTGTGTTGAAGAGAATCTAACAGAGGATTTCCTTAGTAGAAAGAAAGTAGATAATATCGAGTTGCCTGAAGAGACAGATCCAGTATCACAACGAGAAATCGCTGAGAAAATGGATGTACCGTTACCTTTATTCAATATAGGATTCAAGGATATGGATATTCCATCGGATTGGAAAAAACGTTTGAAGAAAGCCTTGGCTATTAAAATATCCTTGGACATGGGCTTTGGACGCGGCACAAAGTTCTATGAGACCTTATACGATGAAGGGCTTATAAATTTCGCTTTTTCAGGTGATAATTCTTATGGTCGTACATTCTGTCACACACTTTTGGGTGGGGAATCTAAAGCACCAAAAGAAGTTATCGATCGTGTTATTAGCGAAATCAAGGTCATTAAGAGTCAAGGTTTTGAAGATGAAGTATTTAATCGTATAAAGAAGAAAACAATTGGTCGTTATTTAAGTTCTTTTAATTCTATTCAGTACATCGCCAATTCATTTGTAGCTCACTACATGAAGGGTATTGATTTATTCGAGTATCTTGAGGTCTTAAAGGAAATTGATTTAGCATATGTAGAAACCGTATTTAACAGTCATTTTGATGAAGAAAACTATACGGTATCGATTATCGAGTAGAGGTGCACAATGAATCCAGTAGCATTTGAAATATTTGGTTTAGAAGTAAGGTGGTACGGCATCTTCATTGCAACGGCAATGTTTTTAGGGGCTATACTTTTTTTAAGAAGCACAAAAAAGGCAGGGTATATCGAAGATGACATTTATGACATTATCTTGTTCGCTTTTCCTGCAGGTATTATTGGCGCACGACTTTATTATGTTGCGTTTAACTGGCAGTACTATGCTGGTGACATCATGAAGATCATTAACATCCGCGGTGGGGGTATGGCAATCCACGGTGGTTTGATTGGCGGCGTTTTGGCAGGGTATCTTGTCTGTCGTCGCAAGAAGCTTGACTTCTTAGACTTAGTGGATCGTGCAGCGCCATTGCTTCCTATGGCTCAGGCCATCGGACGTTGGGGAAATTATGCCAATAGTGAAGCGCATGGTGGACCGACAGATTTACCTTGGGCGATTCCAGTCGATGGACAAATGGTTCACCCGACTTTCCTTTATGAATCGATTTGGAATTTCGGATTGTTTCTGTTCTTGTCTTGGTATGGTGCCAAGAAGAAGTTCAAAGGAGAATTGATCCTGTTGTACATGGCGATCTATTCTGTCGGCAGATTTTTTATCGAGGGTATGCGAACAGATAGCTTGATGCTTGGACCTATTCGGATGGCCCAGTTTATCAGTCTGATATTCATCGCTCTTGCTGTGGCTGGACTAGGTATCATGTATAAGAAAACAAAAAAGATAAAGTAACAATTCAATAATCTAGCGAAAGGTGTCAACAAGCGTCTTTCGCTATTTTTTTGTGTTGAATTAATGGGTAGATTCTCTGGAAACGGGGTATATATAGGTTGTATGGGGAGGAATGTATATGCGAATAGTACCAATAGAATACGCTATGGATCATCAACTGGCGGAAACGGTTTTTGATACGAATGGTAGAATGCTTGTCAGAAAAGGTTCGCACTTAACAGAAAAGTTAGTGATTAACATTAAATCGAATGGCATTTTTTCAGTGTACATTAATGATAGATTTAGTCAGAACACATTGAATCCACCAATTTCCGATCATATTCGTAATGCTACGATTATGGAGATGATTAAAGTTTGTGTAGAGGCAAGAAAAATTGAACAAACAGGGTCCAAGATGACTAAGGCTTTGAATGGTCATATCGATAAATTGATGGAAAGTGCTAAAGATATTATGTATGAGTTAGATAGAATTGAGTCGCTGAACATTAATTTTACGGATATAAAATCAGTAACGACATATACGTATGCCCATCCCATTAATGTTGCCATTTTGTCTTATGTTCTAGGAAGAAAATTGGGCCTGGATACAAAGCAAAAAGAAGATCTATTCATTGGGGCCTTATTTGAGGATGTTGGCATGAGTTTCATCAATGAGAATATGTTTATGAAACAGGGGAAACTAGATGTGAATGAATTTAAGAAGATTAAATTACATCCGCAAAAGGGATATGATTTTATTAATGATTTTTATTTTGCCAACACCTATGTGAAAATGATTGTATTGCAACATCAGGAGAAAATCGATGGGTCTGGCTATCCTAATGGCTCAAAAGGGGATAAGATTTATCAACTTGCAAAGATTGTGTCAATAGCAGATGTCTATGACGCCATGACTTCAGATAGGATTTATGCCCGTGCAACAAGTTCTTCGGAAGCAATAGAGTACATAATGGGGGCGGCTGGGCGCCATTTTGATTTTGACTATGCGAAAGAGTTTGTCAATGCTATTGTGCCTTATCCTGTGGGGAGCTTGGTTAAGATGAATAATGGACAGATTGCCCTTGTTGAAAAGACTAATCATGCATTGCCGTTACGGCCTGTTATTCGACTTATTGATCCAGGACGTAGAATATTAGAAAAATCTGAAGTAGATCTTACGGTAGAAAAAAATCTTGTCATTGAATCGCTGGAATATAGTTGTCCATGATGGTGAAGGTTATAGTGGAATGATGTTTATTTTGTATACTGATAGTGAGGGGTGAGGTTATGAAGAAGATATCAAGAAAAATTATGTTTTTGGTTGTCGCAAGTATGTTGCTTGTTGCATTTTTACTAAGTGGGGTTAGTATTTACTCAATGTACACCAGCAACAATAAACGGATTAATCAGTTGGAAGATCAGATGCGTGCAAGTTATGACTTGTACATCAAAGGTCAAGTTGAAACGATTATCAGTGAACTCGATGGTGTTGATAACCTACAGAAGTCTGGGATGTTAAATGCAAGAGAGGCGAAAGAAGTAGCGGCTGAAGTTATTAGAAATGCCAAATACGCCGAAGGTGGTTATTTCTGGACAGACACTATGGATGGGGATAACGTAGTAATGCTTGGTCGTGAAGATGTTGAAGGTAAGAACAGAATTGACTTGACGGATAAACAAGGAAATAAGATCATTAGGAATTTTATTGACGTCATCAAAAAGGATGGCCAAGGGTATTCGAATTACTACTTCCCAAAATCTGGATCGGATGAACCACTTCCAAAGAGAGCCTTCGTTAAACTATATCCTAAATATGATTGGATCGTAGGGACAGGTAATTATATTGATGATATAGATAATACTGTCGCTGAAGAACGTGCACTAGCACAAGCTCAGTTTAGAAACAGTTTGTTTTTAAATTTAGGTGCACTTGCAATCGCATTGCTTGTGGGTGCTAGCATTGCCTATAAATTCAGTTTGACGATTTCTAAACCGATTGTAAAAGTGACGGATCTTGTCAATAAAACGGCAAACTTAGATTTAAGAGATGATGTTGAAATTGACCGATTGGTGGACAATAAAGATGAAACAGGGGTCATGGCAAAATCAGTTGTTAACCTTAGAGCGCAGTTAATCGAAATTGTGCACAATTTACAAGAGGATTCGAGAACGTTGGATGAAGCTTCCGGCACGATGAATGATGTTGCATCAAGTGGTATTGAAAGTATTTCAAATGTCACTGAAGCGGTGTCGGAATTTGCTAAAGGGGCACAGGAACAAGCAAGAGATGCCCAGGTGGCAGCAGAACAGATGCAAAGTCTTGCGAGTGAAATAGTTGCATCCTCAGAACGGTCGACTGTGATAAAGGATCTTTCTGGAGAGATTAACGCTCAAAATGAACAAGGGGTTCAATTGGTTGGAAACTTGGCAGACAAATTTGAAATTACAACAAGTTCTACCAATGCCTTAAACGAAAATGTTCAAACCTTAAGTGAGTTGTCGGCTCAGATTACAGACATCACCAACACAATTCAAAGTATTGCAGAACAGACGAATTTACTTGCGTTAAATGCTGCGATTGAAGCTGCAAGAGCTGGAGATGCAGGTAGAGGTTTTGCGGTTGTAGCTGATGAAATCAGACAACTGGCTGAACAGACAACACGCTCTACAACGGAAATCGAGTCGATTATCGAAAGCATCTTATCAGAAATTCGCGTGACAGAAGGCAATATGAGTAATTCTAAAGATGCGGTACAGATTTCAAGCGAGGTTGTGTTATCGGTTCAAGAAGCCTTTAAGCGTATAAACGAATCGATGCACCAAAACTTCTCGGAATTAGATGTATTGGGTAAAAGTCTAAAAGAAGTGGACGACAATAAATCGAAGACAATTGATTCTATTGAAGGGATTTCTGCGATTACTGAAGAGAATGCGGCATCTTCAGAAGAAATTGCGGCTACCATGGATACTCAAGGTGACATGATGAGAGATTTAAATAGTCAGGCAGAAGAGGTACAACGTATTTCTGGTAGATTGTCAGAAATTATTAATCAATTTCAAGTGTAAGAAAATATAAATTGGATTATTCAAGCGGCATATCATTTAAGATGATATGCCGCTAATTTTATGTGTTTAAAACCTTGGTTGTTTCTTTTCTTAAGGATATCGAAAAATACACTGTGAACACTATTGTTATAGAAGCACCGATGAGCGGTACGTTAAAAGCATTTACAAAACGAAGAAGGATGCTGGATATAGCCAATCCGAGTGGGTAGATTGCTTTGGCTATTGACGAAACTAGGCCTAACACCCGTCCTTGATACTCGTGGGCAATCTCGGTTTGTAATTTTGTGATAATCGGCACATCGACAAAGGATATGCCGATTCCAAAGAGTAGGTCGATTGTGCCATAGTAAATAAGGAGAAATTCAT
>Ga0070724_10002460_pt1 | contig 10239 bp, 9 predicted proteins | sample tdDd001_FD_67278 | JGI IMG/M metagenome (GOLD analysis project Ga0070724, IMG submission 67278) | Marine sediment microbial communities from the Atlantic coast under amendment with organic carbon and nitrate - tdDd00.1 | ecosystem: Environmental > Aquatic > Marine > Coastal > Sediment | place...
ATAATGCAGTATCTTTTTCTCTATTTTTTTCAACCTCTTCACGAACTCTTTGTTCTAAAGTTCTATTTAGTTCTGTAATCTCTTTTTTTAACTTATTTTGTTTAATAAAAAATATTACTAGAAATAGTAATAAACTAAAAAATACTGCAATAATTTTCCATACTAATTCGTAGTTTATCTCTTTTTCAATTTTGATAAAAGTCCATCTATCTAAGATATCTTGTAACTGCTCATTTGAGATATTTTTAATGGCTTCTTCTAAAATATCATGTAATACTAAATCATTTTTATTATAAACAAACATCATAGAAAAGTTTTTATTTAATTGTCCAGATATTTTAAGATCAAGTAAACTATTACTTTTTAAATTATACTCAATAGATTCAGGTAAATCTATATAGGCAAAAGCATTATTAGTTTCAACTGCCATAAGACCTTCATTTATTGAATTAACTTGTGAAATGTTCAAAAAGGGATAATTATTCTTTAAAAAATAATATATCTTACTACTATTTTTAACGACAATTTCTTTATCTCCCACATCCTTAATATCACTAATAAAAAACTCATTATCTTTTGTAACAATAACATATGGTCTTTCTAAATAAACAGATGAATAATCTACACTTCTGTTAATCTTTTTATTAAAGCTATTTATGAAAGAAAAACTACACTCACCTGATTCAATCATTGAAATAGAATCACTTACATTCTTTGTAAAAACTGGATTTAAATTAACATCAATTTTTTTCGAAATAAGCTTAAGAATATCAGCATTTATTCCACTGTATATATTATAAGAGTCAATATTTCCATAAGGAAAATCTTTCGAATATACACATATATTTAAATTCTCTTCCTTATCTAAATACTCTCTTTGTTTATCGCTTAGAATAATTTCTTCATCAATTTTAGAATAATAAAATTCTTCTAGGTTTAAAAGCCATTTTTTTTCATTTTCTTTTTGTTTATCTTCAGTGATATCACCTACAATTTTGTATAAATCAAAAATCTTATGAAGTTTATCAACTTTTATTTCACCCAATCTACTTGTTTTATAATATGAAAGTTTTTTTAATTCATATGCTTCATATAACAACTCTTCTCTTGATAAATTTTGAGTATTATATTTTTCTAAAATTAAATCAACACTCTCTTCAATATTATTATAAGCATATTCCCAACCACGTAACGAAGCTTCTTTAAATGCTTTAACAGAATGTAAATCTTTTTTTATTAATTTTTCACTAGTAAACAAAAAGTCACTATAAAGATCAAACCCATAATCTTTGGCTTGGAAAATATTATATCCAACACCCTTTTTTTCTAACTCAAAAGGTAGCTTAGAAATATAAGCAGTAATCATATCTGTTTTACCACTAATTAAATCCTTACTACTATGAGTATGATTTAAAAACTCTATTTCATCCAATGAGATATTAGAAGTACTAAGCATAGCTTTTAAAGACAATTCTTCTATATCAGGTAAAGTAGTCATTAATTTTTTATTTTTCAAATCTTTTAAAGAGTTAATTTTAGAGTTTTCTTTAGAGATAAGTACAAGAGGAGATGTTTGAAAAAGAGAATATAATACAACAATACTACGATTATTATTGACTTTTTCCAGGATTAACTCTTCTCTACCAATAGCAAAATCAACTCTATTTCTTTCTACATCATCAACAATATTTAAATCAAAAGAGAATGGTTTTATCTGAACATCTAAACCATTTTCAGAGTAAAAACCTTTTTCTTTTGCTATATAATAACCTGCAAATTGAAACTGATTAAACCATGATAATTGAAGTGTAATATCTTTATTTTTTATGTGTGCATGAGAGTTTATAGATAAAAAAATAAAGGCTATTAAAACTCCAAATCTAAACATAAAATTCCCTAAATATTAATTAAAATTTATTATATATAATTTACAAATAAAAGTAGGATAATAATATAAAAAAATATAAGTATTATGACATTTATTTATTATCTAAGTTATTTTTCTAATATTTTTAATATTTCCGTATAACTTTTTGGTTTAGAATATAAATATCCTTGAGCTAAATCACAACCTAACTCTTTTAAAACAACACTTTGTTCCTCTTCTTCAATTCCCTCAGCAACTGTTTTATAACCTAAACTCTTTGCTAAATTAATGATAGTTTTTGATATTTGAGTATTACTATTGTCATTTGGAATACCATCAATAAATGCTTTGTCAATTTTAATAGTATCAATAGGAAGTTTATTTAAATAACTCATTGATGAATACCCTGTACCAAAGTCATCAATAGACATTTTAAAACCTATATCTTTTAATTCATCTAATAAACTCATATTTGATTCATTAAAATCCATTATATATCGCTCAGTTATTTCAAGTTCTATTTGTCTTGGAGATATGCCAACTTTTTCTATTATACTTTTAATATTTGAGATAAAATCAGGATTTCTAAACTGTACACTTGAAATATTAATTGCAATATATTCAAGCTCTTTATTTACTTCTTTAAAGTTCATAAAATCTTTACAAGCTCTTTCAAAAATAAAATCTCCAATCTCTATAATAGCTCCACTCTCTTCAGCAATAGGAATAAACATAGCAGGAGATACAAAACCTAACTCTTTATTTTCCCATCTAACTAAAGCCTCTAAAGATTTTAATCTTTTGGTATTAAGAGTATATTGAGGTTGATAATGAAGATACAATTCATCTTTTATCACTGCATTTTTTAACGCTTGTTCAATTTGTAATTGATCATGAACATCAATAGAAAGTTGTTTATTATAATACTCAAAAGTATTTTTACCCTTATTTTTTGCATGATACATAGCTGCATCTGCATGTTTTACAAGAGTGATTAAATTATCACCATCATCAGGGTACATAGCTACACCAATACTAGCTGTTGTATTTAACTTATGTTCAGATATTACTATAGGATCTTTTATTACCTCTAAAATTTTATTACAAACAAATGCAGCAGAGTTTTTATTTTGTGCTGTTTCTAAAACCACAACAAACTCATCTCCACCCATTCTTGCAAGCATATCTGATTGTCTTAAAACACTCTTTATTCTACTTGAAACTGTTTGAAGAAGTCTATCTCCAATTTGATGACCTAAAGTATCGTTAATAATTTTGAACCTATCTAAATCAATAAATAAAACTGATAAAGTTAAATCATTTCTTCTTGCTACATCTAATACATGAGTTAAATGCTCTTCCAATCTAATTCTATTTGGAAGTCCTGTTAATCTATCATGATATGCTAAATAATCAGCTTTTTCTTGTGTATCTACAATCTCTTGTAAATTTGTATGAATAGAGATATATTTACTTATAACTCCTTTTTCATCCCTTACAGCTGTAATATTAAGCCAAGTAGGAATAACTGCATCATCTTTGCCTATATCAAAAACTTTACCTTTCCAGTGATCATTTAGCTTCAGTTTTGAACTAACTTTTTTATAGAAATTTCTATCGTGTTTTGCCAAAGTAATAATATTTGGTTTATTCCCAATTAACTCTTCTTTTTTATAACCTGAGAACTTTTCATAAGCTTGATTTACAGATAAAATATTCCAGTTCTTATCCGTTACCAAAATACCCTCTTGAGTATTCTCAAAAACAATAGCTGATTCTTTCAACTCTTCTTGTTGTTTAATATATTTTGTAATATCAAGTTTAATTGCAAGGTAGTTAACTAACTCATTATTAATAAAAATTGGTACAATTGATGCTTTTTCATAGAAAATTGAGCCATCTTTTCTTTTATTGATAAACTCACCATCCCATTTCTTACCAGCATTTAATTTTTCATTTAGTTCAATATAACTATCAATAGGTGTTAAACCTGAGCTAATAATCTTTGGATTATGTCCTAGAAGCTCACCTTTTCTATATCCTGAGTTATTTTCATAGTTTTCATTTACATAAACCATTTTTCTATTTTCATCAGTTAAAATAATAGAGTTATCACTATGCTCTACTGCATATTTGAATGCTGATAACTCTTTTTGAATTTTTAATCTATTTAAATAAATTTTCACTAATACAGCACTCATTAATAAAGATATTATAAAAAATAAAAGTGCAATAATTAACTGCTCAAACAATCTTTTTTCATACTTATTCTCTAAAACTAGGATTGTATTATCAATATTCTCTTCTAACTTAATTTTTAAAGCACTTGTAGATGTGTTTTTAGCTCTTTTCTTTAACTTTAAAAGCTTCATAGAGTGAGTATATAAAAAATGAAACTTTTCATTTAAACTCAATGAGATATTAGTATTTTTAATTAGCTCTAAATTATCAACAATTTGCTTACTATTATCATTAATCTCTATGAAATTTTGTAGTAACATAAACATAGTAGAGTTTAATAAAAATCTTAAATCTTTTGATATCTGGTCATCTTTTTGAAATGAATTATTTAAATCAAATAAAAAATGTATTGAGTTTAGTATAGTTGCTTGATTTGATTTATAAACCTCAATATAATCTAACTTTTTTAAATATAGATTGTTTAGGAATTGAAGTTTTACATTAAATGCATCACCAAAATCATTTGCTAAATTACTCTTAGATAATTCTTCTAATGCATTTTCAAATGTTTTAGTTTGCAAAACAATTTCATCATAGTTTACAAACTTATCTTTTCTTAAAAAAAAGTGTTCAAACTCTTTATCTAATAGTTTTAATTTAGTAAGTGAACTTTTATAGTTGTTATAATCTTTGATACTTGTTTCAATTTTAAATAGATAAATAAATAGTGATAATAAAATCACAAATGAAAGAACAATAGATAAGATAAAATTGTCTTTTAGTAACTTATTCATGCTACTTTATTCCTTTAGGTAATTCACCACTAAGTGATTTTAAAAACTCAACAATTTTAGAGATTTCATCTTTACTAATTGGTCTTCCTAATTGAAATAAACTCATTATTTTAACAGCCTCGTGAAGACTTGAAGTTCTAGCATCATGGAAATATGGAGCTGTATGTTCAATATTTCTTAAACTTGGAACTTTGAAGTAATATTTATCTTCTTCGTTTTTTGTTACATTATATTTACCCAGATTAGTAGTTTTTATATCAACCATTACACCAAATTTATTATACATATTACCACCAACATTTACACCGTGATGACAAGAAATACAACCTTTATTTTTAAAAAGTTCATATCCCTCTTTTGCTTCTTTACTTAAAGCTTTATCATCTCCTTTTAAATACTGATCAAATGGCGCATTTGGAGTTATTAGAGTTTTTTCAAACTCAGCAATAGCATCTGAAATATTATCTTTTGTAATTCCATCTTGATAAATATCTTCAAATAAATATCTATATTCAGTCAAGTTTAGTTTTTTTATTAGAGAATTAAAATCATTACCCATCTCTATTGGATTTTCAATAGGACCTAAAGCCTGTTCCTCTAAGCTTTTTGCTCGCCCATCCCAAAATTGTCTAAAATTAAATACAGAGTTTAATACTGTTGGAGCATTTATATTCCCAAGTTTCCCATCGATTCCAACTGAAAATTTTAGATTATCATCTCCACCCTCATCTAATATATGACATGAGGCACAAGATATAGAATCATTTTTTGATAATCTAACATCATTGAAAAGCTTTTTACCTAATTGCGCTTTCTTTTGATAGACATCTAACTTATAAGGTATGGGTTTTATCAGCTCTGCACTAAGAGTTGTAGTAATAAAAATTATTAGTAAATAAACTCTATTTAAAATAGGTAATCCTTGAAATTATTTGATTCTATTATATCTAATTATAACTAAGTTTATAAAATATCCATTCAAAAGAAAATTATGCATTGCAAAGTTTTAAAAAGCCTTATTTAAGTATTTACTACATAAAATATGTCTACTTATTACTAAGGATAGAGATTGGAACCACAATATGAGAAAATTATAGTACTTATAATTGTACTATCAGCTGCATTTATAACATGGAAAATGGTAAAAGATTTTTATATGAGAAAGCTTCACAAAGTAATTGCACACTTGATTGCAGTAGTTACTTCATCATTTATGCTTTTATCAACTATGTTCTTATTTATGCCAAAAGATTATCAAAGAGGTGCAGGTCCAGAAGTAGAATTAAGTTTTATGTCAATAGTTACTGTTGTTGTAATGGTAGCAGTACTTTACGTATTCTTTAAATATGCTCCTCAAGAAAAAGAATAGAATTTTTCTATTCTTTTTCTAAAATTATCTTTTTTTAAGCATTAATTGATAATAATTCTCACTTATTTTATCACTATACAGGAAATCAATGGAAACTTACTTCTTATTAACAACGTTTGAAGATGGATGGAGAGAAGAAGAGTTCATATATGATGAAGTAGTTTTTGACTACTGCGTTGAAGCTCTTGAAATCCCAGAAGAAAAGATTGAAGAAGCCACTTATGGCAATGAAGGAATAGAAATAAATCTTACTTCATTAGAAAAAGAAGACTTAACAGATGATTGGTATGTTAATCTTCATAAAATATCTACAAAAGTTTAAATGCAACTAAGTTGCATTTAAATACTTACATAATAAATACTACACACACTTCAATATAAATATTGATAACCATAATCATTATAAGCTAAAATTAATTTTCTTTTTATTATCATTCCAACAAGCGAACTGAATTTTTCTCCTAAAAATTCATGAAACAAAAAGGACATATATGAAAAAATTAAGTATTATTGCTAGTGCATTAGTATTATCTGCGTCAGCTTCTTTTGCTGCAAACTCTGTTGATGAAGCATTCAAAAATGGTAAAGTATCTGGTGACATCTCTGTTCACCACCAATCTTGGGATAACGGTTCTCAACCAGATTCAGGATTCACTGCAGGAACAATAGGATTAAACTACTCAACTGATTCATTCAATGGATTCACACTTAACACAGGATTTAGAGCTGGTCACGAATTTGCTGAAGAGCAAGATGGTGATTTTGATGGTGATTTTGAACAAAACTCTGTAATGAATGTTGCTAACATCTCTTATTCTAATGATGTTGTTTCTTTAACTGTTGGTAGACAAGAAATTGACTTAGAGTGGTTAGGTGATTTCAATGAAGCTGTAGTTTTAGCTACAACTGCTATTCCAAATACTACTTTAGTTGCTGGATACACAACTAGACAAGCTGCTGTTGGTGGTGATGAGTTAAAAAAATTCGCAGATGTAACTAAAGATGGTGCTTATGTTATTGATGCAAAATTTGAAGGTATTTCAAATGTTATGTTAAACCCTTACTACTACTCAGCTGAAGATGTAGCTAACTTTTATGGTTTAAAAGCAGAATACAACACTGATACATTTGGATTCACTGCACACCACGCAACAAGCTCAGAAAAAGCTGCTGGACAAAAAGATGGTTCAATTTCTCACGTAGAAGCTAGAGCTGCAATTTCTGGTTTAGAATTATCTGCTGGATACATTACAACAGATAAAGATGCTGGAGTTGCTTCAATTTCTGCATTTGGTGATAACATTGACCCAACTGAAGAATTAGGTGATTATGTTTATGCTGCGGATACTAAAACTATCTATGCTACTGCTGGATACGAAGTTGCAGGTATTGGATTATCAGCATTATATGCCGTTGCAGATAATAGCGCTACAAACAAAGAAGATAAAGAGTTAACTGTAGGTGCTTCTTATGGATTTACTAATAGTTTTAGTGGAGAATTAATGTACATTGATTTAGATACTGAATCAGCTGAAGATAAATCAAAATTAGTTGCTAACTTAACTTACGAATTCTAATAATTAACTAGCTTCCTATCTTTAAGGTAAAGAGTTTTTCTCTTTACCTTTTTTTATGTTTTTCAATTTCAATAATTATGATAATTACTCTCAATATTAATATATATTTAAGATTCATTCATGTAATATACTAATAATGATTATCAATACTTAAGGAAATATCATGAATACTTGTTACGAAATAAAAAATAAAATTGACTTAGTAAAACCTACTGGTTGTACGTGTTAAGGTGGAGGAAGCAAAATGAGTGTATTAATAATTGGTGGTGATAAAATCACACAAATTTCAAATATGTTAGAAGGTCTTGGTGCAAAGAGAATCAATCACTGGGATGCAAGAAAAAAATCTTCTGCTCCTAAGAAAAAAGTTCCTATGGATACTGATTGTATTGTAATGTTAACTTCTTTTTTAAATCATAATACTATGCTTAAATATAAAAATGAAGCAAAAAAGAAAAATATTCCATTCATCTGTGCAAAAAGATCTGTTTCATGTGTATATGATGAATATGTAAAAATTATGGGTATAAAAGATTGTAATGAATGTTATGCCAACTGCTCAAAAGGAGCAAGATAACTATGCCTTTCAACTACTTAAATTATTGTGACGACTTTGTAGGTTTTGATAATAATAAAGAGTTCTTACCAAAAGACTTTGATACATTTAACTCAAAATTTAAACTTAGACAACTATTTTTAAATCTTAGTAATAATGTATTAAAGTACTTTTGTAGCTTCTCAAAATATGAACAACACAAACTATCTTTTTACCCACTAAAAAATGCTTTTGAATACAAAATCAAAAGTATGTTACCTATATCATATATCAAAACACATAAAACATCTAACAGCTTCAATTTTTGTGTTAATTCAACACTAATTATAAACAACTATTTAAATAAAAATAGTCACTCATTTTTCGTAACAAGTAATACTTTATTGCCAGCTGCAAAACTAATTTCTCACTGTTATATAAATAATAATATGCAGCTACTTATTGATAAGCATTTACTATTTCATGAATTCGTCTTAAAAAAAGTTAGTCAACTTCATCATGATAAAGAAGTTATTGATTTAGGTGATTCAATTTCAATTAAACAAAAAGATGTATGTAATCTAAAAATCTATACTTCTTGGAAAAGTATTGAAGTTAAAAAACCAAATATCAAAGATGAACTTCAAGATGCGATTAAGTGTATAAAAAAGGGAGAATTCAACCAGATTTATTTAGCTTATCCAAAGCATGATAAATTTAAAAAACAAATACCAATATTTGTTGATGAATTAAAAAACAAAGAGTATCAAATTAAAGTAATTCCTTACTCTTTAAGATCAGTAATTAGATAAAAAGGATTAATATAATGGCAACAGCTATATTTTATACAACTAGTACAGGTAACTCTTCAGAAATTGCTAACAAAATCTCTGAAGCATTAGATGGTGTAGAAGTTTTCGAACTAAGTGGAGCAGGTGTTGAAAAGATCAATGACTTTGATAAAGTAATCATTGGTGGTTCAACTTGGGGAGATGGTGAATTAAATGATGATTTAGATGAAATCTGGGATGATTTTTGTGCAGTTGACTTCTCTGGAAAAACTGTTGCATTATTCTCTTTAGGTGACCAAGATGGTTATGGAGATACATTCTGTGATGCTTTAGGTATTGTTTATGAGCAAGTTACTAGTGCTGGGGCTACTGTTGTTGGTTCTACTTCAACTGATGGTTATGAATATGATGAATCAAAAGCAGAAGTTGATGGACAATTTGTTGGTTTAGCAATTGATGAAGATAATCAAGATGATTTAACTGATGATAGAATTTCAGTTTGGGCTGAAGCTATTAGAGGTGATATTCTTTAATAAATAATTACATTAAGAGTTAAACTCTTAATGTAATTATTGACAATCCTCACAAATTCCATACAGTTGCATAGAGTGACTTGTGATTTTAAATTTATTCTTTTTTGCAATTCTTTCTTGTCTCTTTTCAATTTCATCGTCTAAAAACTCAACGATTTTACCACAGTTTGTACAAATTAAGTGATCGTGGTGAGACTTTGCATTACTTTCATATTTTTTACCATCTGTTCCAAAAGTAATAGATGTAATTAAATCTACTTCTTCTAAGAAACTAAGTGCTCTATAAACTGTTGCAATACCTATATTTGATTCAGGATATTGACTTTTAATCTCATTATATACTTCTTCGGCACTTAAGTGATCTGTTGCATTAATTAAAATATTTAAAACAATTTCTCTTTGTTCTGTATACTTTAATCCTTTTTGTTTAACTATTCTTTTAAGTTCGTCTATTACTTCTTCATTGTTTATCATAAATTTTTACCCTTAAAACTTCATAATGCCTATTAGTATAGCCAAAGTTTGCCTAAATTACAAATACCTATATATTGTCATTAAATATAACTTTTTCTTCTAATTCTTTTTTTGATTG
>Ga0070724_10002463_pt1 | contig 10229 bp, 9 predicted proteins | sample tdDd001_FD_67278 | JGI IMG/M metagenome (GOLD analysis project Ga0070724, IMG submission 67278) | Marine sediment microbial communities from the Atlantic coast under amendment with organic carbon and nitrate - tdDd00.1 | ecosystem: Environmental > Aquatic > Marine > Coastal > Sediment | place...
GTGGGGGAACATGATGTGCTGTTCGCCGCTGCGGGCGAGCGTATCACCCTGCGCCACGTTGCTACCGACCGGGCGATTTTCGCACGCGGCGCGGTCAAGGCCGCTCTTTGGGGCCAAGGTCAGAAGCCCGGCGAATATGACATGATGGACGTGCTGGGGCTGTAACGGCCTGCACACCCCTTAGAAATCGATGGCGATGCCCTTTTTCTCCCAGTCGCCATAGCGCACGGGTTCGGGGCCTTCACGACCACCCAGCTCTTTGGGCAGGGCCTTGGCGGCGGCTTCGGCTTTCTGGCGGCGCTCTTCGGCTTCGGCCAAAGCGCGTTGGGCGGCGGGGGGCAGGTCTTTTTTCGGCTCGCTCATGGTCTCTTCCTCTTGCGGCTACCTGTTGATATACGCGCCTGCATCCCAATCGCAAGGATTGCTCTGTTTTGTCGAAACCCTCCCGTACCGCTATGACGCCGCGCCAGGCTGCTCTTTCCCTGTTGAACCAGGTTCTGGAGGACGGGCGCATGATTTCGGAACTGATTGGCCACGGCGCGTTTCTGCGCTTGGACCCGGCGGACCGTGCCCGTGCACAACGGCTGGCGCTGGACACGTTGCGGGGCCTGTGGCGCGCAGACAAGCAGCTGGCGCATCACCTGAAAAAGACGCCGCCGCTGGCCGTGCAGAATATCCTGCGCCTTGCGACGGTCGAGCTGTGCCTGGGCGGTGACGCCCACGGGATCGTGAACGAGGCCGTCACGATGACCGGCCGCGACAAACGCATTCAGACGATGAAGGGGATGGTTAACGCCGTCCTGCGCAAGATCGCCGCCACCGGCCCACAGGACTGGGCAAAGCAGCGCGCCCCGCGCATTCCATACTGGCTGCGCGAGCCTCTGGTCGAATGCTACGGGACCGAGGATGTCGCGCGTCTGGAGCAGGCTCATTTTGCGGGGCCCGCGCTGGACATCACGGCCAAGGGGGATCCGCAAGCCGTCTGTGACGCGCTGGGGGGCACCTTGTTGCCGACGGGGTCGATTCGGTTGCAGGACGCCGGACAGGTTTCGGCCTTGCCGGGATTCGCGACCGGGGATTGGTGGGTTCAGGATGCCGCTGCCGCCCTGCCGGCCAAGGTGCTGAATGTCCAGCCGGGCGAGTCCGTTCTGGATATGTGTGCGGCTCCTGGTGGGAAAACCATGCAGATGGCCGCGTTGGGGGCGGATGTCACTGCGCTGGACGTGTCCGAAAACCGCATGGCGCGGGTTCGGGAAAACCTGGAGCGGACGGGGCTGGACGCTGAGATCGTTACCGGCGACGCGCTGGAACACGAGGGCCAGTACGATGCCATTTTGCTGGACGCGCCTTGTTCGGCCACGGGTACCATCCGCCGTCACCCCGATTTGCCCTATGCCAAGGACGGATCCGAATTCGCTGAGCTGTTCGATCTTCAGGCGCAAATGCTGGACCATGCCGTGGGTTTGCTGGCGCCCGGCGGGCGGTTGGTGTTCGCGACGTGCTCTTTGTTCCCGGACGAGGGCGAGTGCCAGATCGAGGACGCGCTGGAGCGCCACCCCGATATGACCGTCGATCCCGATGCGCTGGATCTGCCCGGTGTCGACGCTGCCTGGCGCACGGCTGAGGGTGGCCTGCGTCTGCTTCCGTCCTACTGGCGTAAGTTGGGCGGGATGGACGGGTTCTATATGGCCTGCCTGCGCAAGAGCTGAGCGGATTTCCTACAATCGTTCATGTGAACGCCTTTGGGCGGTGACAGAACGCTGCCTTGGGGCTATTCTGCGACCAACCCGCCGACAGAGCGGCCGCTAAAGAGCGCATGAGGCATGGCAGATGTTTAAACCCGACAGGACCACGGCGCGCCTGACGCGCTGGATGCATCGGTTGCACGCGCAACTGAGCGGGTTCGCCCGTCCGGCCACTGGGTTTGTCAGCCAGCCGGAACCTCGTACCATCGGCAGCTTTGCCCGCGGTCGCCAACTGGTGGCAGGGAACTTTCTGTTTGCCGGACATCTGACCGAAGCCCCCGGTTCCCGAATTTGGGATGTGGCGGCGCCCGATATTGCCTTTCAAGAAGAGCTGCACGGATTTGGATGGCTCGATGATTTGGCGGCTGTGGGCGACCCTGCCACGCGGGGCCGTGCACAAGACTGGCTGTGGGCGTGGATCGACCGCTATGGCGCGGGCAAGGGCGTTGGCTGGACACCTGATTTGACCGGACGGCGGATTATCCGCTGGATCCACCACGCCTTGTTCGTGCTGCGTGGGGTGGACAAGGAACAGTCCGATGCCTTCTATCGGTCGCTTTCGCGGCAGACGATCTTCTTGTCGCGCCGCTGGCAGGCGTCTTCTCCTGGGCTGCCCCGGTTCGAGGCGCTGACCGGATTGCTCTATGCCGGCCTGTCCCTAGAGGGGATGGCCAAACACGTAGAGCCCGCCGTCAAGGCGCTGGCCCGTGATTGCGTCACTCAGGTGGATGCGCAGGGGGGAATTCCTACCCGCAACCCCGAAGAGCTGCTTGAGGTATTCACCCTGTTGACTTGGGCCGCCGCAGCCCTGACCGAGGCGGGCCACCCGGTTCACCCCGATCACCTGGCCGCGATTGAGCGCATCGCGCCGACCCTGCGCACGCTGCGCCATGCAGATGGCGGGCTGGCCCGGTTCCATGGGGGTGGGCGTGGGATCGAAGGACGGCTGGACACGGCGCTTGCGGCTTCGGGGATCAAGGGGCGCGCGCCAGACGGATTGGCGATGGGCTATGCCCGGCTGTCGGCTGGCCGCACCAGCGTTGTCGTGGATGCCAGCCCCCCGCCGGGCGGCAAGGCTTCCTATAACGCGCATGCCTCGACTTTGGCATTCGAGCTGACCTCGGGGCGCAGGCCGGTCGTGGTGAATTGTGGGTCGGGGGCCATTTATGGCGCGAAATGGCGCCGGGCAGGGCGCGCCACGCCCAGCCATTCGACCCTCTGCCTGGACGGGTTTTCCAGTTCGCGCCTGGGCGGGCGCGGCAAGGCCGAGCTACTGACCGACATCCCCAAAACCGTCCCGATCGAGGTCTCTCAGGCCCCTGATGGTGTGCGGTTCGAGGGGGGGCATGACGGGTACGTCAAGTCATATGGGCTGACCCATGCGCGCACACTGGAGCTGACCTTTGACGGGCGCGGCATGGCGGGCGAGGAATTGCTGATCGCCCTGTCGGACGCTGATAAGCGTAAGTTCAACAAATCGCCCCAGACGGTGGCTCTCGAGGGCATCCCTTTTCAGATCCGTTTCCACCTCCACCCCGAAGTCGACGCGACGGTCGACATGGGTGGGGCCTCGGTGTCCCTCGCATTGAAAAGCGGAGAGCTGTGGCTGTTTCGACATGGCGGAAGCACGGAAATGACGCTGGAACCCTCGGTTTATCTGGAAAAAGGCCGTTTACGGCCCCGTGCGACCAAACAAATCGTTTTATCTGGGCGCGCGATGGACTATGCGACGCGCATCCGATGGTCCTTGGCCAAGGCGCAGGATACGCCGATCAGTATCCGCGACCTGAACCGGGATGAACCGGACCTGACCTGAACAGATACAAAGAGCTGCCCCATGACCAACCTCTATCCCGTGCGCCGCGCGTTGATTTCCGTTTCCGATAAGACCGGCCTGATTGACCTTGGACAGGCTCTGGCCGCCCGCGGGGTCGAGCTGCTGTCGACCGGCGGCTCGGCCAAGGCGCTGCGCGATGCGGGCCTAGAGGTGCGCGATGTTGCCGATGTGACCGGCTTTCCTGAAATGATGGATGGTCGCGTGAAAACCCTGCATCCCAAGGTCCACGGCGGCCTGCTGGCGTTGCGCGACAATGCCGATCACGTTGCGGCCATGGATGAACACGATATCGGCGGCATCGACCTGCTGGTTGTGAACCTCTACCCGTTCGAGGCCGCCCTGGCCCGCGGTGCCGAGTACAACGAGATGATCGAGAACATCGACATCGGTGGTCCCGCCATGATCCGCGCCGCCGCGAAAAACCACGGGTTTGTCACCACAGTTGTGGATGTCGAAGATTATAGCGCGCTGCTGGGTGAACTGGATGCCAATGACGGCCAGACCTCTTACAGCTTCCGCCAGAAGATGGCCCAGATCGCCTATGCCCGCACCGGCGCCTATGATGCCGCTGTTTCGACTTGGATGGCCGGTGCCATCGGTCAGGACACACCGCGCCGTCGCGTTTTTGCGGGCGAACTGGCCCAGACCCTGCGTTACGGTGAAAACCCGCACCAGTCGGCGGCTTTCTACAAGGATGGCAGCGTGCGCGCCGGTGTCTCCACCGCGCAGCAGCATCAGGGCAAAGAGCTGTCCTATAACAACATCAACGACACCGACGCGGCGTTCGAACTGGTCGCCGAATTCGGCACCGATGCGCCCGCCTGTGCGATCATCAAACACGCCAACCCTTGCGGTGTCGCCAGTGGCGCGACCCTGGCCGAGGCTTACAGTCGTGCATTCGATTGTGACCGGACCTCGGCTTTCGGCGGGATCATCGCGCTGAACCAGACGCTGGACGGCGCCACCGCCAAAGAGATCGCTAAGATCTTTACCGAGGTTGTCATCGCCCCTGAGGCCACTGACGAGGCCAAGGCCGTCTTCGCCGCCAAGAAAAACCTGCGTCTGCTGACAACGGGTGCGCTGCCCGCTCCGAAATCGGTGATCACCACCTATCGTCAGGTCGCCGGTGGTTTCCTGGTGCAGGGCAAGGACAACGGCGCGATCACGCTGGAGGATCTGAAGGTCGTGACCGAGCGCCAGCCGACCCAACAGGAACTGACCGACCTGCTGTTCGCCTGGAAAGTCGCAAAGCATGTCAAATCCAACGCCATCATCTACGTCAAGGACGGTGCCACCGTTGGCGTCGGCGCGGGCCAGATGAGCCGCGTTGACAGTACCCGCATCGCCGCTCGCAAAGCCGAGGATATGGCCGAAGCGATGGGTCTGGACGCCCCGCTGACGCAAGGCTCGGTCGTGGCGTCTGACGCGTTCTTCCCGTTTGCTGACGGTCTGATCACCGCAGCCGAGGCTGGCGCAACGGCGCTGATCCAACCGGGCGGCTCCATGCGCGACCAAGAGGTCATCGACGCGGCCAACGAACGTGGTCTGGCCATGGTCTTTACCGGAATGCGCCATTTCCGCCACTAAGGCCGCTTGTTTTTCAATCTACACGAATCCGGCGAGTTCAGTTAAGCTCGCCGGATAATTCATTTCCGAGGCGCGAAAAACGTGCCCGGCACGGGGCAGATTAGGGCAAGTAAATGAAGCAGGTTTTCTGGGCAGGTTTCTGGACGTTCCTTTTGGATCAGGCCAGCAAATATCTTGTCGTGCACATTCTGGATCTGCGTAACCTGGGTGAAATTGACGTTTTCCCACCTCTGCTGAACCTGCGGATGGCGTGGAACTACGGTGTGAATTTCGGACTGATGTCCAGTGGGTCCGACGTGGCGCGCTGGATGCTGATTGCTGTGGCTTTGCTGATTTCAGGCGCTGTGCTGCGCTGGGTGTATCGTGACCCGCCGGGCCTGATCGGGATGGTTTCAGCGGGATTGCTGGTTGGTGGGGCATTGGGAAATGTCGTGGACAGGCTGTTGTATGGCGCGGTCGCGGACTTTCTGAACATGTCTTGCTGTGGGATTTCAAACCCCTATGCGTTCAATGTGGCGGATATTGCGATCTTTGTCGGCGCATTCGGGCTTATCCTATGGGGTGGTAACAAAAAGCACCCGTGACGCGGGCGTTTGGATCGGCTAATGCTTGGGTCGAACGAACTGGAGGGTGGCGATGCGGATGTCGCGCGCAGTATTCTTGGTGGCTTTTGTCGGATTGGCAGCCTGTGGCGGAGATAACCGCTTGCGGGATTTGCGCTCGTTTACGGGGGGGCCGGACGAGTTCTCGGTTATTCCCGGAAAAGAGCTGCAATCTCCTAATGACTATTCCTCGTTGCCCGCGCCGACACCTGGCGGGGCGAACCTGACCGATCAGAACCCGCGTGGCGATGCGGTTGCTGCGCTGGGGGGGCGGGCCTCGGCATTGGTGCCCAATGGTGTGCCCGCTGGCGAATCTTCGCTGGTTAGCTATGCCAGCCGAAATGGCGTCAGCCCTGCGATCCGATCGGAATTGGCCACCGAGGACGAAGCGTTCCGCAAGCGCCAGTCCCGTTTCACCAAAATTCGCATTACGCGTATCGACCGGTATAATCAGGCCTATAAGAAACAGCGCCTGAATGCCTATGCCGAGGCAGATCGCTGGCGGGCCGCAGGGGCAAATGTCCCGTCGGCCCCACCGTCAGGGCAATAACTCACATCCGCGTTAGCGGGCTTGAAGCTTGTGGCTCTGGGCGTATCTTGCTGGGAAACAACAGGAGAGATGCCTATGATCCGCTTCGTTGCCGCCCTTGTGGCGACACTGGCCCTGTCGGCGCCGCTGAAGGCCGCCGAGAAGGTAAGCGATTTCACATTGGACAATGGAATGCAGGTTGTGGTGATCGAGGATCATCGCGCGCCCGTGGTTGTCCATATGGTTTGGTATCGCGCGGGTTCGGCGGACGAACCTCCGGGCCAGTCGGGCGTGGCGCATTTTCTGGAACACCTGCTGTTCAAAGGCACCGACACGCTGGAACCGGGCGAGTTCTCTGCGACGGTCGCAAAAAATGGCGGGGCGGACAACGCATTCACCAGCTATGATTATACAGCCTATTATCAACGTGTTGCGGCGGACCGTCTGCCGCTGATGATGCGGATGGAATCGGACCGGATGAAAAATCTCCGCCTGTCCGAGGCCGATATCGTCACAGAACGTGACGTGATCCTGGAAGAGCGCAACATGCGCGTGGAGAACAATCCTTCGGCTCTGTTTCGTGAACAGAAAAGCGCCACGCAATATCTGAACCACCGTTACGGTGTGCCCATCATCGGCTGGAAACACGAGATGGAAGAGCTGAGCCTAGAGGATGCCCTATCTTATTACGGCACGTACTATTCCCCCAATAACGCGATCCTGGTGGTGGCCGGTGACGTGCAGCCCGATGAGGTGCTTGCGTTGGCGCAGCAATTCTACGGCCCGATCCCGGCCAACCCCGATCTGCCCAGTGAACGCTATCGCAGCGCCGAACCCCCGCAGACAGCAGAGCGCCGTCTGATTTTCCGCGACGCCCGCGTGGCGCAGCCCTATGTCAGCCGGTCGTATATGGCACCTGAACGTGATAGCGGGGCGCAGCAGGACGCCGCAGCCTTGGTCATTCTGTCCGAGGTTCTGGGCGGTAGCACAACCTCGATCCTGTCTGAAAAGCTGCAATATGAAACGCAGAAGGCGATCTTTACCGGGGCCTATTACAGCGGCGGGTCGCTGGACGATTCGACCTTTGATCTGGTCGTGGTACCGGCCCCCGGCGTGACGCTGCAACAGGCCGAAGACGCGTTGGACGACGTGCTGGCGGGGTTGGTTGAAAATGGAATTGACGACGACAGGCTGGAGCGCGTGAAAATGCAGATACGTGCCTCGGAAATCTATGCGTTGGACAATACCGAGGGCCTGGCCAATCGCTATGGCCGCGCATTGACGCAAGGGTTGACGATACAGGACGTGCAGGAATGGCCGGGCATTCTGGATGCCGTGACGGCCAAGGATGTCCTGTCTGCGGCGCGCAACGTACTGGACCGGCGGCAATCCGTTACCGGCTGGCTGATGACCGAGGAACTGGGCCAATGATCAAACGTTTCATTTTGCCGATGGTCCTGCTGATTGCAGCACTTCCAGCCCGCGCCGAGGTGCAAATCCAAGAAGTGACCTCGCCTGGTGGGTTAACGGCCTGGCTGGTCGAGGATCATTCGATTCCCTTCACCGCGCTTGAACTGCGGTTTCGCGGTGGTGCGCGGCTGGATTCGCCCCAGGCCGCGGGCGCAACGAATCTGATGGTTGGCCTACTGGAAGAGGGGGCGGCGGATCTGGATTCGCGTGGCTTCGCCCGCGCAACCGAAGAGCTGGCCGCAGGGTTTTCCTATGATCTGTCGGATGATTTCGTCAGCGTCTCGGCCCGGTTTCTGTCTGAAAATCGGGATCAGGCGATTGCCCTGCTGCGCGATAGCCTGATTGCGCCTCGCTTTGATCAGGATGCGGTGGATCGGGTGCGGCAACAGGTGCTTTCGGGAATTCTGTCGGACGAGAAAAATCCGCGCGACATTGCCGCGCAATCTTTCCGTACGCTGATCTATGGCGATCACCCCTATGCGCGCCCGCAAAGCGGTAGCACCGCAAGCGTCACCGCGCTGACACGGGAGGATCTGTTGGTAGCCCACCAGAATGCGCTGACGCGGGACCGGGTCTATATCTCTGCCGTGGGCGACATCACCCCAGCGGACCTGGCCGCCGTGTTGGATACCGTGCTGGGCGATCTGCCCGCCAAAGGCCCCGCATTGCCTGCCCCCGCCAAGCTGAACTTTCCGGGCGGCACTCATGTGACCGAATTTGAAACCCCGCAATCCGTGGCCCTGTTTGCGCAACCCGGTATCGCGCAAGAAGACCCGGATTTCTTTGCTGCCTACATTCTGGACCTGATTCTGGGTGGCGGGTCCTTCGAAAGCCGCCTGATGCAGGAAGTGCGCGAAAAGCGCGGCCTGACATATGGCGTCTATTCCTACCTGGTGGACAAGGACGGTGCCTCGCTGTGGATGGGGTCGGTTGCATCGGGGAACGAACGTATCGCGCAGGCAATTCAGGTGATCCGCGGCGAATGGCAGAAACTGCTGGCCACTGGCGTCACCGAGGACGATCTGGCCAATGCAAAGACCTATCTGACGGGGGCCTATCCCCTGCGGTTCGACGGGAATGCGACGATTGCGAAAATCATGGTCGGGATGCAAACCAGTGGAATGCCAATCGACTATATGGCCACGCGAAACGACCGGGTGAATGCCGTCACGATGGAGGACATGCGCCGCGTTGCCAAACGCCTGCTGGACCCGGCTGCGCTGACCTTTGTGGTGGTGGGGCAGCCGCAGGGCCTGCCGGCGAACTAAGCAAAGAAATCTGTCGCTGCGCCTGCTTTTCTGGTCTAAAGCGGGCGCATGACAGACAGCACCCCATTTGAGATTTTCCTGGTCGGCACCCCCGGCCTTGACGCGCCATTGTACCAAGAGGTGGTCGAAGCGGGGTTTGCCTCGCCTGAATTAATCCCCGGCGGGGTGACGATTCAGGGCGGCTGGCGTGATGTCTGGCGCGCTAATCTGGTGCTGCGGGGCGCAACGCGGGTGTTGGCGCGGATCGGGTCTTTTCGGGCGTTTCATCTGGCGCAACTGGACAAGCGGTGCAAGAAATTCCCATGGACCGACGTGTTGCGCACCGATGTGCCCGTCCGGGTCGAGGTCACGTCGAAACGGTCGAAAATCTATCATGCGGGGGCGGCCGCCCAACGGATCGAAGGCGGGCTAACGGCGGCTGGCATCACCGTTTCTGCGGATGCGGCGATGGTGCTGAAAACCCGGATCGACGACAATCTATGCACCTTCAGCATCGACACATCGGGCGAGTCTCTGCACAAACGCGGCCACAAAGAGGCGGTGAACAAGGCGCCTATGCGCGAAAACATGGCTGCGATGTTCCTGCGCGAATGCGGATTTACTGGCACCGAGCCAGTGCTGGATCCAATGTGCGGGTCGGGCACCTTTCCGATCGAGGCGGCCGAGATCGCCATGGGTCTGTATCCCGGCCGCACGCGCAGTTTTGCGTTTGAACAGCTGGCCAGTTTCGAGGCTGATGCCTGGGCCGAGATGAAGGCCGCAGGCCAGACACAGACCCCGAAGGGCTTGTTCTATGGTTCCGACAGGGACGCCGGCGCCATCCGCATGAGCACGGCCAATGCCGAACGCGCAGGTGTCGCCGCTTACACCCAATTCGAAATGAAGCCGATCAGCGAGATTACCCCGCCCGATGGTCCTGCGGGGCTGATTATCCTGAACCCACCCTATGGCGCGCGGATCGGGAACAAGAAGCCCTTGTTCGGGCTCTATGGATCGCTGGGCACAGTGCTGAAAGAGCGCTTCAAGGGTTGGCGCGTTGGGATCGTGACGTCGGATTCGGGGCTGGCAAAGGCGACGGCACTGCCGTTTTTGCCAAATGGCCCAACGGTCGCTCATGGCGGGCTGAAGGTTCGTCTGTTCCGCACGAAACCTCTGTAATCTGCTTTCGCGCCTGTATTGGCTGCTGAAATG
>Ga0070724_10002466_pt1 | contig 10225 bp, 9 predicted proteins | sample tdDd001_FD_67278 | JGI IMG/M metagenome (GOLD analysis project Ga0070724, IMG submission 67278) | Marine sediment microbial communities from the Atlantic coast under amendment with organic carbon and nitrate - tdDd00.1 | ecosystem: Environmental > Aquatic > Marine > Coastal > Sediment | place...
GTTGAAAAGTTTGTCCGACATTAATACCAATAATTAAGCTATTTTGAAGTTTTTGCCATAAATTAAGACTTTGCAGTGTTTCTTTAGCGGCTTTGCCGTAAGGGGCAACGTTAGGGTTAGCAATGGCTATTCTAACTTGTTTGTTACTATCTTGATTTAAAGCGCTAAGGTCGCTTAAAGAATTAACCTGGGTGGTTGCCGACCAGTAAGCCAGTTCGCCCAATGCATATGTTGCTCTGCTGTTTGGTTGAATTAACTTTTGTTGTTCAAGTGTTTTTGGTCGAAGTGCATCAGCCGCCATAAAAACATCAAAAGGGGCGCCATGTTTAATTTGCTGAAAAAGCGTTCCTGTTGCCCCTTTGATTAGTTGTAGCTCAATATTATGCTGCTGCGCAAAATCTGATGTTAATTGTTCTAAAACGGGGGCGAAATTAGCAGCGACAGCAATGCGAAGAGTCGAGCTTTTTAGTTGTTCTTGGTGTGTCGGTTGCTTATTCGCTAATAACAAAGGTGATAATAGCATTAAGCCCAAACATAGTATGAAATGAGGAATGCGTTTTGCCACGGCTAAATTAACCCTAATTAATCCCATTGCTGCGCTTTGTTAGTATCTGTTGATTTAGCGTCGAGCCATTTTTCACCTTGCTCGGTGAGTTCCTTTTTCCAAAATGGTGCCTGCACTTTTAAATAATCCATAATAAATTCTGCGGCAGCAAAAGCATCTTTACGGTGCATGCTGGTAACGCCAACAAATACAATTTGTTCACCAATGGACAATTGTCCAATGCGGTGAATGACAGTGACTCGGCCGATATCCCAACGTTGCTGGGCTGTATTGATAATTTTTTCTAATGACTTTTCGGTCATACCCGGGTAATGCTCGAGATAGAGCCCGCTTACCTTTAATCCTTCGTTTTTATTACGAACACGACCCGTAAACGTAACAACGGCGCCATCAATATTATTATCTTGCTCGAGCAATGCGACTTCATCAGATAAGTTAAAGTCTTGCGTTTGAATGCTAATGCTTACCGCATTTGTCATGTTATCCTCCGGTCACAGGAGGAAAAAAGGCCACTTCATCACCAGATTTTATTGGGTGATCATTTGCAACCATATCGTGATTTACAGCACTTAATAATGCGCTGTTTGCAAATAAACTTTGCCATGTTTCGCCTTGCTCAGCTAAATGAGCCTTTAAGGCGCCGACCGTTGTGATGGTTGAATTAGGCGTAACTTCCATTTGTGAGCAGTCGAGTTGCTCTCTTAATGCGGCAAAAAATACAACTTTAATCATAACGACTCCTGTGCTTGCCAACTACCTGTTTTACCACCGTCCTTCGTTAGTACTCTAATACCGTGTATTTCCATGGCAGGGTCGGCCGCTTTACACATATCAAATAAGGTTAGGCAAGTAACAGAAACAGCAGTAAGAGCTTCCATTTCAACACCTGTTTGTCCTGTTAAGCGGCATAAACTAATCACCTTGACTTGAGAATTTTGGCTATCAACTTCAAAATCAATTTGTACTTTGGTTAACATTAAAGGGTGACACAGTGGGATTAAGTCGCTGCATTTTTTGGCTGCTTGAATACCGGCAATGCGAGCAACTGCAAAAACATCACCTTTTTTATGTTCACCTTGGGTGATCAGCGCTAATGTTTGCGGTGTCATTTTGATAAAACCTTCAGCGGTTGCTGTTCGTGATGTTACTGCCTTAGCGGTAACATCAACCATATTGGCTTCACCTTGCTTATTTACATGGCTTAATTGCGGTGTTGCTGACTTGTTATCCATTCATTTGCCTGTTCTTACTTTATAAATATTAGCTTATATGTCTTAACTTACTTAATATAACGGTTCTCGATACTAGTTTCGTGTATCGCATTGCTCGGCTGATGTTTTTAAATGTGGGACAAAATTACAAGGGCGATGACTTGCATCTAATTGTTCTTTAATGACTTTATCCCATGCAGTACGACAGGCGTTAGTTGAACCAGGAACACATAAAACGACTGTACTGTTAGCAACGCCGCCAAACGCTCTTGATTGTATGGTTGAGGTGCCAATTTCATGTAGTGAAACATGCCTAAAAACCTCGCCAAAGCCTTCAACAGCCTTATCAAATAACGGAATTAATGCTTCTGGAGTATTGTCGCGTGCGGTAAAACCAGTGCCACCGGTACTGATTATGGCTTGAACATTATCGCTCGCAATCCATTTAGAAACGATCGCGCGAAGCTGGTAGACATCATCTTTAACGATAGCTTTTTCAGCCAAGTTATGCCCGGCTTCTGTTAGTTTTTCAACTAATAACTGCCCTGAGGTATCATTAGACTCATCGCGTGTATCTGACACGGTAAGTACTGCGATATTAAGAGGAATAAAGGCATTTCCGCCGTGGCCTGAACCTTTGTTAGACATAACTGCTCCGTTTAAATATTGTTTTTGCTTGTTGCCATTGTTCTGGCGTATTGCTGTTAAATAAAGTTTGTGTATTTACCGGTGTTAATACCTGATGAGGTATTTGCTTTAATAAGGCGCGAATAGAAGGGCCTTTACCGTCAAAATGCTTAAATGCTTGTGCGAAAAAGAGTTCACTATAGGCATTAATGGGCAAATACAGTGGCAAGTAATGATCATTGAAATAACATGCTTGCTGTTTAAGCTCACCTGCCATTTTTAATTGATTAAGCGTTTCACTTGTCATTAATGGTAAGTCGACAGGTAAGATTAAAAGTGATTGTGGTTGCCTTTGTTTAATAACACTATAAATACCGCCTAAAGGGCCAGCATTAGTATAAAGATCACTAACTTGATGATTGTTACCGCTTATTACGATGTCATCGACATTACAATCAGTAAGTAATTGCTTACTGTATTGCAACATACTTATATCATTGCGACTTAGCTGAGATTTATCTTGCCCCATTCGTGATGACAAACCACCAGCAAGAACAACACCTAAACATTTATTCATAAATTACTCACCACAATGCCCGTTAAACTAGCCATTAAGTTAACCACCAAGCATTGCCAAATGTTTTGTGGCACCGGTAATTTTGTCTTGTAAAAAGTGTGTTGCTTTTTTGTCGCCTAATAAGGCAACAATTTGTTGTTTTAATGGCATTAAGTCATCTTGTTGTAGATATTCTTTTAGCGGTAAGCCCTGTTCGCCAAATAAACATAAATGCAATTTGCCTAATGAGCTAATACGTAGTCGGTTGCAGGTATTACAAAAGTCTTTACTGTACGGCATGATGAGACCAATTCTACCTTGGTATTCAGGGTGATAGAACTCTTGCGCCGGACCCGCTGATTTATCACGAAGAGCTGGCAACCAACCATCAAGTAAGAGTTTTTGTTTAATGCTAGAGCCTTGCACATGTTGAGCATCAAAAAATGCCTGGTTATCGCCAGTTTGCATTAATTCAATAAATCGCAAGGTAATAGGGGTATCTTTGAGCCAATCAAGATAGCTTTGCATGTCATATGCGTTGTATTCACGCATTAATACCGTATTTACTTTTAATTTTGGGCGACCATCGGCAAGTGCCATATCGATACCTTTTAAGATGGTATCTAATTTATTATGGCCGGTGATTGCGCTAAATTGACGAGGATCTAAACTGTCGATACTGATATTAATTGCGTCAATACCTGCGTCTAACCATGCAGGTAAATGTTGCGGTAATTTAAATCCATTGGTGGTAATGGCAACTTTTTTGATGCCAGAGGTTTGTTTACAAGCTGCAATAATATCGGGTAAGTCTTTTCTCAGTGATGGCTCACCTCCTGTGATACGAATTTTCTCTGTGCCTAATTGCGCAAAGGCATTGGCAAGGCGTTTTATTTCATCAAGTTGTAGAAAATCGCGCGGCTGGTCACATTCGTAACCATCAGGTAAGCAGTAGTTGCAACGGAAATTGCAAACATCTGTGATCGATAAGCGTAGATAATAAAATCTACGGCCAAAATTGTCTGTTAACATGTCACCTTTCCAAATGTCGGGAGGCTAACGCGTTTCCTTGTTAACCCTGGCGATTAAAACAATTAATGTTTTAACCACGGCTTAAGTAACATGTCATTGGTTTAATAAAAAACCTAGTGAGTTAGTGACTTAAGCTCGGCGAATAATACTGATAAAGTATATCAAATTTTCGTATTCAGTATATTAGTATTATTGGAAAAGCGAAAGCTTGACTAGAATCAACTAATTGCCTGTTATAACCATGTTCATTTAAGGGACATTTAAGTCATAATAAGCGCTTAAGTACACGTATTTAATTAAACACATAAGAGAAAAGTTATGGTCGATTGTTGTTCTCAACCGGGTTTGTTGCCATTTGAGCAGGCATTAAGCAACATGCTTGCTGCTATTACACCGATAGAAGATATCGAACAAGTAAATGTAGAAGACGCTTATAACTATGTTTTAGCGCAAGATATTTTAAGTCCACTTAATGTACCAGGGCATGATAACTCGGCAATGGATGGTTATGCTTTCTCTTTGAAAAGCTTAGTAAATAACAAAACCTTAACACTTGTTGGCCGTTCAATGGCTGGTGCTCCATTTCAAGGTACTTGTGGACTTGGTCAATGTGTTCGAATTATGACTGGCGCCAAAATGCCAGCTGATTGTGACACCGTTGAAATGCAAGAAAACTGTCAGGTTGACGGCGAAAACATCACCTTTTTAGAGGAAAAGAAATTTGGTGCTCATGTGCGCAATGCAGGTGAGGATATTAAAGAAGGTCAGGCGGTTTATAGTAAAGGTCATCGACTAAGTGCCATTGATGTTGGTGTGCTAGCGTCATTAGGTATTAAACGTGTTTCTGTATATCGCAAACTTAAAGTTGCACTTATTGCGACGGGTGATGAATTAAAAAAGCCGGGGCAAACATTAACTGACGGCGATATTTTCGAAAGTAATAGTTATGTATTAGCGGGCATGCTTAATAAGCTTCATGTCGAGGTTATTGATTTTGGCATTATTGAAGATAGCTTTGCGGCAATTAAGCATGCGTTTGAACAGGCTGATGAACAAGCCGACGCTGTTATCTCTTCAGGTGGGGTTTCAGTAGGTGATGCCGATTATACCAAGATGGTATTAGATGAATTAGGTGAAATTGGTTTTTGGAAAATAGCCATGAAACCAGGTAAACCTTTTGCCTTTGGTACCTTGCCTAACAGTATTTTCTTTGGCCTACCAGGTAATCCGGTATCAGCTATGGTGACTTTTCATCAAATGGCAATTCCTGGGTTGTTAAAGTTACAACATGCAAATGATATTAAAAGAGCGCATGTGCAAGTGAAAACCACAACTGACTTGAAAAAGTCACCGGGTCGCATGGATTTTCAACGGGGTGTGCTTTCAATTAATGACGTCGGTGAAAGCGTTGTAACTAGTACAGGCTCACAAGGCTCAGGAATTTTATCAAGTTTGGCAAAAGCCAATTGTTTTATTGTATTACCTTCATGCCAAGGAAAAGTTAACGCAGGTGAGACAGTAACAGTACAATTATTTGATCAGTTTTTAATTTAAAAGGCATACGTTAATGACAAAAAAGGGGCTTATAGATCTCCTTTTTTGTAGCAAATATGTTTTGTGTCGATAGAATTATCGCGCTTAGGTTAAAGCTTAGGGTAAAATGAGATATAATTAACTTTGAGTTAATAAAACACCACCTCTGTTATCCCAACTTTAGGAATTTCCCTTTGTCTGAATCATCGTTTGAGCGTTTGAATTTACGCCCTGAGCTTACGCAAAATTTATCTACCTTGAAATACACTCAAATGACTGAAATTCAAGCGGCTAGTTTGCCTGAAATTATTGCCGGTAAGGATGTGATTGCTCAGGGGAAAACGGGCTCAGGTAAAACGGCAGCATTTGGCTTAGGTTTGTTAAATAAACTTAATGTTAAACGTTTCCGCATTCAAGTCTTGGTGTTATGTCCAACAAGAGAGTTGGCAGACCAAGTTGCTAAAGAGCTGAGAACGCTTGCAAGAATGATCCACAATATTAAAGTGTTAACACTTTGCGGTGGTATGCCATTTGGCCCGCAAGTAGGTTCACTTGAGCATGGTGCGCATATTATTGTTGGTACACCAGGGCGAATTGAAGACCATTTAGGTCGTGGTACATTAAATTTATCTGAAGTAGATACCTTTGTTTTAGATGAAGCGGACAGAATGTTGGAAATGGGGTTTCAACAAGCTATAGATAACATTGTTGAACAAATACCGGCACAAAGACAAACGTTACTTTTTAGTGCGACTTTCCCGAAAAAAATTCAACAGATTTCACAACATGTCATGAAAGAACCTGTTGTGGTGAAAGTTGAGTCTCAACATAGTAATAGCAGTATTGAGCAACATTTCTTTCAAGTTAGTGATGATGCTGAACGTTTTAAAGCGTTACATATGTTATTGCTTACCCACAAACCTGTTTCTAGCGTTGTGTTTTGTAATACTAAAATTTCTGTGCAGAAAGTCGCGCAAAAACTGGCGAATAATGGCTTTGGTGTTGTTGCATTGCATGGCGATTTAGAACAAAGAGAACGTGATCAAGCAGTGGTGCAATTTGCTAATAAAAGTGCCTCTGTGATGGTCGCAACTGATGTTGCCGCTCGTGGTTTAGACATTGCTGAATTAGATGCTGTGTTTAATTACGATATCGCGCATGACAGTGAAGTGCATGTACATCGCATCGGCCGTACTGGTCGCGCAGGAAGTTCTGGAATAGCAATTTCATTATTTAGTGAACAAGAACGCTATAAAGTCGGTTTAATTGAAGACTATCTTGATGAGTCTATTAAATCACAACCTCTGCCAGATCAAAGCATTTTAACCAGCAAAGTGTTTGAACCGCCAATGACGACAATTCAAATCGATGGTGGTAAGAAACAAAAGCTACGTCCCGGTGATATACTCGGTGCATTAACCGCGGATAAAGGCATTGATGGTAAATTTGTAGGTAAGATTCAAATGGGTGCTAATTGGGCCTATGTTGCTGTTGCCAGATCACAATTTCGTAAAGCGTTTAATATCTTAAAAAATGGCAAAATGAAGGGACGTCAATTTCGTGTTCGTACATTAGCTGACTAACCCTTTACTTTTAAAGCTATAGTGTTGATTCTTAAATTTATTTAACCAAACTTACCTTGATTAATCATATATCTCTCACTTCTCTTGGTTATTAAACCAAGAGAAGTCACGCATTTTATTCCCCTTTGTTTACTGTTCTTTCTATTACTTTGTTGTTATTTATTTGCTTTTTTAGTTTTTTCTTCTATTTATTAATTAGTTAAGGATTATTGTTAGCTAATTTGGTTTAACTGATTACATAGGTCTAGTTAAAAATTTTTTAGAAAAAATTTATGAGTAGATATGACAAAAATTTGAGCAATCAAGTGAAAGGCAATATACGACTGTAGGAAAGCAAAACTGCAGTTTTTAACGAAAATTTTACAAATTATAATTATGCATGCTTAGTGAATAAATCGACAATGTCTTGAATATAAAGGCTTGTAGCGATGTTTTTTTACAAGACAATCGTATATTTTTGTGACATGCTAAATCGTAACAAAATAAGAAAAACTGGCAAAGAACCAGAGTAATAAAATAAATAAAAAAGGTGACAGCCTGCCCATTTTTGAAGGAAATATTATGACCACGCATAACAAAAAATTTCAGAAATCTGCACTATGCATTGCACTAAGCTCTGCATTTACACTGCCAAGTTACTCAAGCATGGCAGAGGAAGAAGAAATTATTGGCATAGAACGCATTCAAGTAACTGCGTCACGCCGAGCCTCAACAGTACAAGAAGCACCGCTTAACATTACAGCACTTGATGGTGATGTAATGAAAGATCAAAATATCACACAGTTATCTGATGTCGCTCGCTGGGTGCCAGGTCTAACAGTGTCTGATCAGGGTGGTCGCGAAGGTTCACCTATTATAGTACGAGGATTAAATACTAATTCTTCAGGTCCTGATTCAGATGGCGGTACAGTTGCAACATATATCGGTGAGATACCGCTGGTTGTTGATATGAAGCTTATCGACGTTGAACGTGTCGAGGTGCTGATTGGTCCACAAGGAACTTTGTATGGTGCGGGAACCTTAGGTGGTGCCATTCGTTACTTACCAAACAAGCCATTGCTTGATGAAACATCAGGCTCTATTTATGGTGATATTTTTAGTCTCTCTGAAAGTGATGATACAGGTGGTGAAGCAGGTTTTGTTTTTAATACGCCTATCATTGATGATGAGCTTGGTGTGCGTTTTGCGTTCAATTACTTAGATGAGCCAGGTTTTATCGATTATGGTTATGTTGTACGTGAAGGTGGTGTTTCACTACCAAATCCTGATTGGTCAGATGCGGCGCAAGTTAAAGAAAACCTTAAACGGGTTAAAGACGTAAATAGCGAAGAGACAACAACAGCAAAAGCAATGATCCGTTGGCAGCCAAATGAAGATTTTGATGCGACATTATCTTATTTTTATCAAAAACAAGACATTGGTGGCCGCTCAATTGTTCATGGTAGTAGCTTAAGCTCAACTAATCCGTTATCTAACCTTATGGGGGACTATGAGTCTGGTTATCGTTATGTAGAGCCTCGTGAAAAAGAAGATACTTTAATTAGCCTTGAAATTACTGCCGATCTGGGTTTTGCAGAATTGACCTCTGCAACAGGCTTTTCAGAATTTGAAGCTGAAGGGCAACGAGATCAAACCGATTTACTTGTGCGTTTAGATTATGGTTATGAGTCATTCCCTGCCTTTTCTGCGTTTACCCGTGAAGTTGATGATGAAGAAAACTTTACTCAAGAAATTCGTCTAGTGTCGACGGGGGATTCTGATTTAACTTGGATTGTTGGCGGTTATTACAATAAATTTGAAGATAAAGGTGATAGCCGAGAATTTACTCCTGGATTCGATCAGTTTGCTGTAGATAACTGGGATGCTAATCAGTTGCGCCCTGATGCACTAGAGTATATTTCTGTTACAGATACTGAAATTACGGAATCCGCTGTGTTTGGTGAGATCACTTATCAAGTCAATGATCAATTATCTGTCATGCTTGGTGCTAGGTTTTATGAATATGAAGTGAAATCAAGCTCTGCGATAGACCTGCCATTATTTTATACCTTGTTTGGCGATTATGGCCCCAATGAAATTAATTTAGATTTTGAAGATATCTCCGCTGATGATGATGGTAACTTATTTAAGTTTAATGCCAGCTATAAGTTTTCTGAAGATGTTATGGCGTATGTCACAGTAAGTGAAGGGTTTAGAATTGGTGGCTCAAATGGTGTTGCGGCTTGTCCAGACAATATTGATGAAATCGACAACCAAATTGTCTGTGCTTTACCTCATGAAGTTATTTATACCGCTGATACAACAACCAACTATGAATTAGGTCTAAAGAGTACTTGGTTTAGTAACCAATTCCATTTCAATGCGGCAATTTTTAAGGTTGATTGGGATGATGCCCAAGTAGGTGGCGCAACCGTTAATGGGCAGCAACCTATCACATCAAATGCGGCAACAGCTAAAGCATCTGGGCTAGAAATATCAACTAGAGCAATGCTTAGCGATAGCGTTATGGCTTATGCAACTTATGCATATACTAAAGCTGAATTGACTGATGATGCGCCATTCTTATTTGGTGTATTTGATGATCAAGGTACGGCTTTGCAAGATTTTTATGACGGTAAGAGTGGCGATCGTTTACCGGGCTCTTCTGAAAGACAATTCTCTTTAGGGGCAACTTATTCAACTGAAGTCTTTGGTGATAAGGCGCTAGATATTAACTACGGTTTAACTTATCAAAGTGATGTTTATAGTAAGCTCGGATTACGAGCTGATGGTGAAGTTTTACCAAGTTATGCATTAAACAATATTTCTGCTCGTATTTCAGATGATGTTTGGTCTGTTACTTTATATGTTGACAATATGTTTGATAGATATGCCTTTAGTTCTGTTCGACGTGACAAAGGTGATATTGGTCTAGCTAAGTTTGCAGAAATGAACTCGAATGATCCTACAATTCAGCGAAACTATGGTCATTATTTAGTAACACCTCGCACTATAGGTGTGAAATTTGAATATATGTTTGATATGTAATTTGTTGCTTTATAACAGCTAAATTTAGGCATAAGGCATTGTGTTGTTTCGACAATGCAGTGCCTTTTTTTATAGTTTAAATGCGAATTAT
>Ga0070724_10002471_pt1 | contig 10203 bp, 8 predicted proteins | sample tdDd001_FD_67278 | JGI IMG/M metagenome (GOLD analysis project Ga0070724, IMG submission 67278) | Marine sediment microbial communities from the Atlantic coast under amendment with organic carbon and nitrate - tdDd00.1 | ecosystem: Environmental > Aquatic > Marine > Coastal > Sediment | place...
CGTTGTTAAGGTTGGTGATGTCATCGACCTGGTAACGGCCTTCGAAAGAGAGTGTGGTCTTTTCGGTCGCCGCATACGTCAGGTTGAAAAACGCACCAATATTTTCCCCGTCTTCAGAGAAAATCTGCAGCGGGTGGATCGGACCGAGCTCGTCTTCAAGACCCAGCACGATGCCGGCATATTGCGCGAAAATATTGGTCAGGAAATCATAGTCATAGTACGAGGCACCGATTACGTATTGCAGCTTTTGATTACCCGGAGACACCCAACGAACTTCAGCATAGGTCTCGTCAATTGCATTAGGGTCCGCCATCGTATTGGAGTTCATTCCGACCATACCCATCGCGATCAACAATGGGGTGTTGCTGCGGTCCGCATCCTGCCAGCGCTGCGCCTCGTCCTCCGAATGGTAGGCCAGAAACTGCAAGGTGCCGTCGCCAATATCGAAGTCCAGGGTGCCCTGAAAGCGATCCCGTTCGAGCGTTACCAGCGGATCAACAACTGAGTAGCTCAATGCAAGTGTGTAATTGGGATCGAGCGGATCGTACGTTGCCTCGGTGGCATGATTTCTCTGGATGCCGCCATCAGGTATCGACGTATTGCAATTAAATTCCCCTCGCAAATAATTCTGCGGCCTGCCCTGTTGATCCGTGTAACCGTGATTCAGGCAACTCGGGTCGGTAATGAAATAGCTGGCGCCGTTGCCGTCTTCGGTTTCAAGGTGAATGTACTTTAGCGTGCCCGACACGCGATCAGATGGCTCGAATTTCAGTTTGCCGGATACATATGTGCTCTCGGTATTGCCCACATCGTAGCCGTCCGTTGTTACCCAATCCTCATCACCACGAACTTCTTCGTAGTTCGCGTCGATCCTGAATCCCACTTTGTCACCCAGCGGAAAACTGAGGCCACCCTGGACCTGGCGTCTTTCCTGGTCAGTGCCATTTACCGTGACGTAGCCGGAAAAGTCCTCGGTAGGATCCTTGGATATGTAGTTGATGGCACCAGCAAACGTCGATCGGCCGAATGCCGCACTTTGCGGACCGCGATAGACCTCAATTCGCGCTACATCGACAAACTGCAGAGAGCCGCCCTGTCCGTTCATTGGCATACCATCGAGAAAGGACGTCGCTTTTTGTCGGGTCGAGGCAATTTCGAGTGACTGAATGCCACGAATGCCTGGGGCACCCGCGTTGCGATCACCGAAGTTGTTGCCGTCGTCGTAGGTCAGGCCCGGTGTCATTTCAAAAAGGTCCTGCTGGTTCAATATGCCGGCTTCCTCAATCAGGGTCGAGTTCAACACTGAGATTGAGACCGGAACATCCTTGAGGCTTTCCTCACGTTTTCGGGCTGTGACGGTGATTTCATCCACCGCATCCTGCGCGCCGGCTGGCGTCGGTGCTGCGGAGAAGAACGTTGCTGCTCCAGCCACACAGAGTCCAAGTATTCCTCGAGATAAGAACTTGATCATCTTTGATCCCCCATTCCTTAAATCAGTAAGTGTCATTGGTCTTATTGCCAATTTCCCCATCTGGCAAGCTACTCTCAGTAGTCCTGTACGTCAATATAACTGTATCGCCTGTCAGTACATCTGGAATCCGGTGTAGTGACGTTGGCTCCGACGAACTTCTTACAAATGGACTACTTTTGAGACTATCACTGAATTATCGAGAATGATATGGAAAGCGAGAGTTATTCGCGTAATTTTAAGTTCGACTTAAAATCTTCGAATATTTCATCAGTGCAGCAACTTTTGGCTCAGCGCACAGAACGATTAGTGGTAGTTGCGGACTAAGTTCGTGTAGGAACCAGACTGTCGGGGAAAGCGAATGAAAAAGTCGCTGTTTGCACTGCTGTTCCTCACGCTGCTCAGCGCGTGCGGTGGTGGGAGCGGGGACAATGCGCCGCAGGGGAACAATCCGCCGAACAGCGGACCGACTCCCGCGGAACAACTGACCGGTGATCTTCAAGGCCTGGCACTCGATGATTTCTATAACGAGTCCTTCGCCGCGCTGACGAAGCGCTCGCCAGAATCGGTGATCTGGGCTTCCCTGACCAGCGTATTTCCACCCGATTCGATAGGTCTCGACGACATAAGCGATGCATATGAGCGCGACACGTTTGCAATGGTTCGGGTTGTCCTCGATGCATTGCGAACATACGACCGATCTGCGCTCGACAGCGAAGGCCAGCTCAACTACGACATCTATGAATGGTATCTGCAGGATAGAGTCGATCGGCTCGAATTCATTTATTACGACTTTCCGGCGACGTACTCGATCTTCGGCACACAAGAAGACACGCGACAAATGTTTACAGAGGTTCATCCGCTGGAGACGTTGCAGGATGCCGAGGATTACATCACGCGACTCGGTAGCGTCGAACTGAAGTTCTCGCAGCTGGCGGACCACCTCGATTTGCAACGGCAGAACGGTATCGTCGAACCTGCTGTGACGATGCAGGTTGCGATCAACCAGTTGTCAGCGATCGCGCAAGGCGCTACCGCATCGAATCCGTATTACACGAACTTCGTCGCAAAGATCGCAAATATTCCAGGCCTCTCGGCCGCGCAGCGCACGGATCTTGAAAACCGGGCATTTGCGGCTGTGAACGGAGGCGTTAAGCGTGCCTACCAGCAACTGCTCGATACACTGCAAAATCTCTTGAACAATGCACCACCATCGATTGGCGTAGGTCAGTACCCTCGCGGCAGCGATTACTACAATTACGTCCTGCGCCATCACACGACCACGGATCTGACCCTGGCCGAGGTTCATCAACTGGGACTCACTGAATTGATGCGCATTCAAGCGGAAATGCGGCTGATTTTCGATCAGCTCGGCTATCCGCAAAACGAGACCATGCAACAGCTTTTCGCGCGTGTCGCATCGGACGGCGGCATCATTCCAGCCGCCAACGTGTTGCCGACTTATGAGGCCATCATTGATGCGGCCAAACAGCGCCTCAACGAGGCGTTCGACATTTTTCCGTCAGCGGATGTCGTCGTAGTTGCCGACGATTTCGGTGGCTACTACATCGGGCCATCCTTCGACGGTTCCCGGCCCGGCGCATTCTATGCAGGCACAACAAGCAATGAGCCATGGTTCCAGATGCGATCCCTGTCGTATCACGAAGCCGTGCCCGGGCATCACACGCAAATTGCGATCGCGATGGACCAGGACGTACCGGCGTTTCGAAAAGTTGCCAGATTTACGGCCTTCGTTGAAGGCTGGGCGCTGTATGCAGAGCGTCTCGCCTGGGAACTCGGCTGGCACGAGAACGACTCGTATTCGAATCTCGGCAGGCTGCAGTACGAGGCACTACGTGCGGCGCGACTCGTCATGGATACCGGCATTCATCATCTCGGCTGGTCATTTGATCAGGCCGTAAGTTTCAACGAAGAAAATGTCGGCTGGTCGATCGGGGCATCGCAGGGTGCAGCGGCACGTTACAGCGTACGGCCCGGTCAGGCGACAGCCTACATGGTTGGTATGTTGCAGATATTGGCGGAGCGGCAGCGTGCCATCGACGAACTCGGGCCCATGTTTGACCTCAAAGCGTTTCATCGTGCATTGCTGTCAAACGGGGCAGTGCCATTGTCCATTCTCGACTCGGTCGTTGATCGTTATATTGCCGACACGCTAGCCGCTACCTGATCAATTTATCCGCCGTTGCGGCCCTTGCCTTTGGAATGACCGCCTCGCTGTCCCTGGTGCCTGTTTCCGGAATGCCGGCTCTGGCGTTCTGTTCTGCGTTCGCGCATCGCCGTACGTTCCTCGTCCGACATGTTCTCGTATCTCTCGCGATTGGCCGCCCTGCGTTGTTCCATCTTCTGATCGCGTTCTGCACGAGCTGTCGCACGCTGCTCATCCGACATATTTTCCCAATCATTGCGGCGGGCTTCTTGCCGGGTACGGCGCTGTTCCATGGCAGCTTGCCGCTGTTCCGGGGTCATTGCCTGGCGATCGCCCGGTGGTTCTTCCTGGGCGTACGCGACTCCCATAGTCATAAGGGCTGCAATACCTGATAGTACGATTATCTTCGTGTGGCGCATTTCAGCTACTCCTTGTCTCGGATACTGTTTAAACGCGGCGTGACGAAATGGGTTGACAATCCAAAACAGAACGGCTATTCTGTTTCGCATGGTTAGAACACGCACATTTGATCCATCGTCAGCGTTGTCAACAGCTGTCGATCTATTTTCCTCCAAGGGGTACTCAGACACCTCAATGGACGACATCGTGCGTGCAACGGGTGTTAGCCGCTATGGCCTTTATGGCACGTTCGGCAACAAACGAGAGTTATTCGAGCAGGCCTTGGACCGGTACGCAGAAGGCATGGGCAAACAGTCTTTCCTGCGTTTGCTGGAACCGGACGCATCGCTAGCGCACATTCGAACGATTTTCGACGAGCGCGTGGCGGATATGTGTTGCACTGAAGAGAAGAAAGGCTGCCTGTTCATACACACGGCAATGCAACTGGCCCCCGACGACGAAGAATTGCAGGGCGTGCTGAAGAAATTCATGAAGCGCATGTCCAAGGCGTTTGCTATAGGCCTGGAGTCGGCGAAAGAACAGGGCGAGGTGAGGGCGGATCTCGATGTGCGAGCGGCCGGGGAACTCTTGACGAGTACGATGTTTGGACTGGCCGTGTTGGGCCGTACCGGCTTCAGTCGCGATTCATTGACTGGCATCGTCGACAGCACAATGGCGTCACTCAAGCCCTGAGATTTTTTTTGGCAGAGACAGAATGAGTATTCTGAATAGCAGCAAGCACTAGCGACAAAGCATTTTTTTGAGTGAAACAGAACAAATGTTCTGTTTAACAATCGGGCGGCAAAAGCCGCAATTGGAAACAACCAGGAGTAAGCAACATGTTTAACCGCAGCAAAACGATCATCAGCTTGACCTTAGTTGCCCTTTACACTTTTGCGGCACCCGCCGGCGCGGCGACCGTTGCCGAATCCGGCGTCGCCGATGAAGTCAATTCGTGCGTCGCGGAAGTCAGGGAACGAGTGGATTACAGCGACGCAATTGGAATGCGCCATGACATCGTTGCCATCGAGCGACGGACGGTCGGCTATACCTTGAAAATCAGCACGTCGGTTTTCGGTGCAGACGAGGGCAAGACGATTCGCGCCTACGCTACTGAATGTGTCGTCAACGGCAATAACAAGCCGATGCAGTTCAGCATCAGCAAGTCGAGTTAATGCGTGCAAGAAAAAGAAAAGGTCCACCATGTGTGGGCCTTTTCCTGTATTCGAGTATCATTCTACCGCGTAAATATTCGAGACAGGCGTAGCGTAAAGCCACGTTAATGCTTAGGCGGAGAGAGTACTCATGGAAATGGCAAGCCTTGTGATCGCCATGTTACTTACTGGCGCAGTTGGTGGCGTGCTTGCCGGACTCCTGGGTATAGGCGGCGGAATCGTGATAGTGCCCGTGCTTGAAGCGGCCCTCGCATTTGTTGGTGTGGACGAGGGCATTCGCATGCATATTGCTGTCGCAACCTCGCTTGCGACGATCATACCAACGTCAATATCGTCAGCGCGAGCACATTACCGCAAAGAGTCGATTGACTTCGAGCTGATACGTTACTGGTCGCCCTGGATCGTCGTTGGCGCGATCATTGGCATAGTAATCGCCGCGAATGTCGAAGGTGGCGTGCTGGCTGCCGTCTTCGCGGTGGTCGCTATGAGTGTCGCAGTCAAGATGGCGTTACCTCTTGATGACAAGAGCCTGGCGGCCGATGTGCCGCGTGGCGTAATTGGTCCGACGATTCCGATTGGTATCGGGTCAATCTCCACGCTGATGGGCATCGGTGGCGGTACTCTGAGTGTCACGGCGATGACTCTGTCGAATAAGCCAATCCATCTGGCCGTTGGCACTGCGGCATTGTTCGGGCTGGTCATCGCGCTGCCGTCAACACTCGGCTACGTCCTGAGCGGGTGGGGGCGCCCGGACTTGCCATATGGCAGCCTCGGATACGTCAACGTCATTGGATTTGCGCTGATCTCCCCGACGACGGTCCTGTTTGCGCCGCTCGGGGCGAAGATAGCGCACACCTTATCGCGTCGCCGGCTGAGCTTGCTGTTTGGCCTGTTTCTCTTCGTTGTCGCGATTCGCATGGGACTAAGGGCGTTTGCCTGAAAATGTCGCGGCACGTGGTATTAGGCTATACGTTGGCATTGTTCTAGACTTGGGGGGTCATGAGCACTAAGCCAGCAACTGATCCAGAACGAAAGCCGGTGCCAGGTGGGCGCGTCTTTACGCCGACAGAAGAACTGCCAGAGCCCGAGCTTACTTACACGATCTCGGCGCGCAACAAGCCACCGGATGTGCCGATCATGGCTTACTTGCGTAAGAACTACGGCAACATCCCGCTGCGCGAGATCGACAGTGTGTTCGGATTTGTTGAACGCAGCACATTGTATGGCGGCCGTGCCTTTACTCGCCGGGAGCTTTCCCAACGCGACGTCACTCAGCTCAACAATTCGGGCATCGGCATTCGAATTCCGATGTCGAATCACTTTGTCGACAGGGAAGAGTATGAGCACAATAAGGGCCTGCTCGCCCGTTATCAGCGACCGCTGAATTCGGTAATCATCACGAACGATGATCTTGCACGCTGGATTCGACAGGATTTTCCTTCATATCGTCTCGATGCCAGCGTCATCAAAAATCTGAAGTCGTACAAGAAAATCGATGAAGCGTTGGAATTGTATGACTCGGTCGTCCTGCCTATGCGCGTGAACGAAGATCTGGATTTTCTCGAAAAAATAGAAGCGAAAGACAAAATCGTCTTATTCGCCAATGCGGGATGTGCGCTGACCTGTACGTCGAAACTCTGCTATCTCTCGATTTCGAAAATAAACAAGGGCAAAGGTGGTGAGTTCGAGTGTTCGCAGCCGATCAAGAGTCGTGATTTGTATGGAATGGTCGACTTCCCGCTTGATCCATACGTCGAACTTGGCTTCCGCCATTTCAAATTGCTCCGCTCACGCCCCGGCGGCATGACCGGCTTCTAGACAGAGGCATCATGCCGGGGTGAAGTGATACCGGCCCGGAGTTCAGGAAAATGGCGCATTGCAAGAACTGCGAATCGCAAATCAGTGGATCTTACTGCCCCGAGTGCGGCCAAAAAGACGTCGATCTCGAGCGGCCATTACGTGAGCTGCTTGCTGACATAGTCAAAGAAACATTTGACGTCGACGGTCGTGCATGGCGCACACTCAAGGCGTTGTTTCTGCAGCCAGGCCTGCTAACCAGCGCATTCCTCGACGGCAAACGCCGGACATATACGCCGCCGTTGCGTCTGTATCTGTTTATCAGCGTCTCATTCTTCGTTCTTATGGCCTGGGTCGCGAGCCGCGGCATGATGCTCGATCAAGGTCAGTCAGTTGGGCAGGATGCTGCCGTACAAGCGCGGTTCATGTCCGATATTTTGCCGCGGCTGATGTTTGTATTGCTGCCTGTTTTCGCGTTGCTTCTGAAGGTGTTCTTGCCAAGGCATCTGTACTTCAACCACCTCATATTTTCGGTGCATCTTCATAGTGCCGCGTATGTCGTTCTCGCTCTAATGTTGCCGCTCGAGAAGATCTCGGCCGAGTCCTGGCTGGCACTCGTACTTCAATTTGTGGTATTCGCCTACTTCCTGTTCCACCTGATTGTCGCGCTGCGGCGTGTCTACGGGACGACCTGGTTTGGCGCATCAATAAGAACGGTGGCGATTTTGTTCGCTTATATGATCGCCGTCTCGGGTCTGATCGAAGCCAACAGTAATTTTCAGATAATTTCCGACTAGCTATTTGGAAACGCCCAATTAGCGGCAATCCGTTCAGTCCGCAAGCCTGGCGAAAAGGCCAACGTTTTCTGCCGGAAGGCGTTATTGACGGTGATACGGATAGTCTCTGATCTCTAGTGATTTTCCGGGAATCAGGGCATACAATTCCTCAAATTTTTCACTCGAATGGTCAAACTGAATGACGGATAGAAATGCAGACCCATTGATGTCATTCGGACCTCGCGTTCACAAGTCCCCGTTCTTTGATGCGACGCTGCGCTGGGGCGCCAAAGCGTTCACGATATACAATCACACCTACCTGCCGGCTTCGTACGGCGACAATGTCAGGGACTACTGGAGTCTTGTAAACGATGTAACTCTTTGGGATGTTGCTTGTCAGCGCCAGGTTGAGATCTCTGGCCCGGACGCTTTCGAGTTCATTCAATTCCTGACACCACGGGACATGTCCAGGTGCGAAGTAGGTCAATGTCAGTACATGGCGTTGACGAATCAGGATGGCGGTATTGTCAATGACACGATAATGCTGCGCGTTGAGGAACGGCTGTTCTGGCTGTCACCCGGAGATGGCGATGTCTTGTGGTGGGCTATGGGTGTGGCCGTTAACAGCGGCATGGATGTCAAAGTCAGCGAGCCGGATGTTTCGCCGCTGCAGCTGCAAGGTCCGAAGGCGCCGTTGGTGGCCAGGGACCTGTTCGGTGACTGGGCTGTCGAAATGAAATACTACTGGCTCAGGGAAACAATGCTCGATGGAATACCACTTGTTGTTTCAAGAACCGGGTGGAGCGGGGAACTTGGCTACGAGTTGTACCTCAGGGACAGCCAGTTTGGTGATCAGCTGTGGGAGCGAATTATGGCGGCCGGCAAACCATACAACATCGCGCCAACCGCTCCGTCAACCATCAGAAGCATCGAAGGCGGTCTGCTTTCCTATGTCTCGGATATAAACCTCGACGACAACCCTTACGTTATCGGCATGGGTCGCTTTGTCGACTTTGGGCAGGGTGGTGAATTCGTCGGTAAAGAAGCGCTCAGGAAGATCGAGGCAGACGGTCCGAGGCGGCGACTGGTCGGCATCGAGATTCAGGGCGATGCGTTCGCTACACCAAACGAGGAATTCTGGGACATACGCGACGGCTCAACAAAAATCGGGCACGTTACTCGATGTGCACACTCGCCACGATTGGACAAAAACATAGGTTGGGCAAATGTTGTGGTCGAATTCGCTGAGGTGGGCACCGGGCTGGTCGTTGTTTCACCATACGGCGAGCTGCCAGCCACAGTCTGCAAGGCACCGTGGTTCAAGCCGCAGATCAAGATCCCCGACGAAATGAAAAGCTGAATCGAGCCAGTTCAGCTTGTGAAGTCAGCGACGTCGAATTCGGCGAGAGCTTCATCACCGCTGACAATCATCTCGAGAAGCGCGCCTGTCTCCGGCAAAACCTGTTGCACATAGAATCTTGCAAGCTTGCGTTTGACCTCATAGAACTCCCCGTCCTTGTCGCGAATGGTCACAATGACCTGCGACCAGAAACACGCAATGATCGTCAATGCGAACAGCCGCAGATACTGAGAGGCCCCGCCGCGAATCGCGGCTTCATCGGATTGAGCCTTCTCCTGCATCCATAGGGTGGCGTCAATCAGCCGCTGCAGCGCAGTTGCCGACGGCACCACAATATCGGCGACACTATCGTCGCTGCTGTGTTCGCCAAGGAACTGCTGCCATTCACCAAGAAAACCGTTGGCGAACTCGGTCATTCGGCCCGTGACTTTTCGCGCCACGAGGTCAAGGGCCTGCACTTCGTTGGTGCCTTCGTAGATCGGCGCAATGCGACAGTCGCGGACCAGTTGCTCCATGCCGTGCTCGCGAACGTAACCGTGGCCTCCGTATATTTGCTGGGCGGAAAGCGTGCTGCTCATTCCGAGATCGCTGAAATGCGCCTTGATCACGGGCGTCAGCAACGCGACCGTGCTTTCCGCTGTGGCAGCGGCTGTTGCGTCGTCCGACTTTTCCATGATGTCGACTTGCAAACCCGTGAATACAGACAGTGCTCGAGCCCCTTCGACCTGCGAACGAATCGTCAGTAGCTGACGCTGCATCTCGGGTTGGTAGATGATTGGATCTGCTGGCTTGCTGCTATCGGGGCGAGGCGCTGGCGCTTTGCTTTGCATTCGCTCCTGCGCGTACTCAAGCGCATTCTGATACGCAATTTCGGACATTCCCAGCCCTTGCAGGCCAACAGTCAGTCGTTCGATGTTCATCATTTTGAACATCGCCGCGAGGCCACGATTTTCCTCGCCAATCAGGTAACCAGTCGCACCGTCGAAATTCAGTGAGCAGGTCGCTGATGCCTTGATTCCCATCTTGTGCTCAATCGATGTCGTTTGAACGCCGTTGCGGTC
>Ga0070724_10002473_pt1 | contig 10198 bp, 13 predicted proteins | sample tdDd001_FD_67278 | JGI IMG/M metagenome (GOLD analysis project Ga0070724, IMG submission 67278) | Marine sediment microbial communities from the Atlantic coast under amendment with organic carbon and nitrate - tdDd00.1 | ecosystem: Environmental > Aquatic > Marine > Coastal > Sediment | place...
TTTAGATATTCAATAGTATAAGATTGATTATCTATTAAATTTAGTTTTTTTAATTCTTCTTGAGTATTTGCTATAAAATTCATATTATCTCTTAGTGTTCGTGATGTTCTTCAATATTTTTCATTATTTTTTCATAGATTCTTTGATACTCTTCTTGAGGTAATGAGTCTTCATCTAAAACAGCTAAAATATTTTGTAATTCAACTAAAAAAGACTCCATATCTTTAATAATTTCTAGGTCTTCTTCTGTATGTTCATTTCTTTCAAGTAGTTCGTGAAGTTCTTCAGTATAACTTTCAACTTCTGGAATCATTGTATCTGTAACTAAGTCTCTAAGTTTGTCTTTAATATCACTCATATTTAATCCTTATAAAAATAGTATTATATAATTAAAAAAAAATAAACAGCTTAGTTTAAAAAATAATCAAAAAAAGGTATAAAATATAGTTTTCTATAAGAATAACTATTGTAGAATTTTTTTTATTATTTTTTAAGGGTACGTGTATGAAGAAAAATATTATATTCCAATTTATTGTAATTATTATTCTATTGGCAGTTACAATAACCGCACTAAGTTTGTATAATCTAAGAAATATTGGAATTAAGTCAGCCATACATAATGCCCAAGCTATCTCAGAAGTTGTAAAAAGTGGTCTGACATCTCATATGTTAAATGCGAATATGCATCAAGTTGATACCTTTGTTAGTTCAGTATCTAGCATGAATAATGTTAAGAAAATCTGGTTGGTTAGAGGTGATTTAGTTAATAATCAGTTTGGTGAGTCTAGTAAAAGTAAAATGGCTAGAGATGAGTTAGATAAAAGTGTATTACTATCAGGTGATATGCAATATGAAATTGATGAAAGTTTTACAACAACAACAGTTAGAGTTACAATCCCTTATAATGCAATTGCAGAGAATAATATAGACTGTCTTAAATGTCATAATGTAAAACAAGGTGAAACACTAGGTGCAGTATCTTTAGTTTTAGATATTAGTAGATTAAAAGAGATTGGTATTGAATCTATTTATATTATTATTCTTGTAGTTACATTTGCTGTATTTATTATTATGTATCTTTCAAGAAGGATTTTTAAACCATATTTAGCTTTATTTGATAACTTTAATAGCAATATAAATTCAGCTGTAAAAGGTAAGTTTTTAAAAGTAAAAACTCCAAGTGGGATTTCAGGTGACCTAGTATCTTTAACAGATGATTATAATAAACTGATTATGAACTTCAAAGACACATCAGGAGATATTGAGAAAAAACTTCAAGGGTTTATTGGTTATAAAATTCATCCAAATGGACATAATCCATTAGATGAGTCAAAAGAGATTGTGGAAAACCTTTCTGGGCTATATCAGTTTAAAAAAGAGATTGAGTTAGATAGCACAAGAGATGAGATTTATACTAGATTATCTCAAGTATTTATTAATAAATTCAAAGTTAAGAATTTTACATTTGTTGAAATTGATATGCTAAAACAAAAAATGTCAGTTGTTGTAAAAGAAGGAAATATGTTCTGTTGTGAAAAAACAATGAATGAAAGCCCTGAATTATGTAGAGCTGCAAGAACAAAAAATGATGTAGTATCTATGGATTATCATAGCACTTGTCCATATTTTGAAGAAAAAAATAAATTCTACTACTGTACAAACATAAACATTAGTAAAAATATCAATCTTATTATTAACTTTGTATTTGATACAAAAGAAGAGTTAGAAGATGTAAAAAACCAAATTACATTTATTCAAAGTTATATTAATGAAGCAGCACCATCTCTAGAAGTTAAATTACTGATGAAAGCATTAAAAGAGTCAGCATTTACAGATGGGTTAACTGGTCTTTATAATAGAAAGTTCCTTGAAGAAAATACTAAAAAACTTATTCCACAAGCAAGAAGAGAAGAGTTTAATATTGGTCTTCTTATGCTTGATATGGACCACTTTAAGGCAGTTAATGATGAGTATGGTCACGATATTGGTGATAAAGTATTAAAAGAGCTTTCTAGAATTTTAATGGAGACTGTAAGAGAGTCTGATATTGTTATTAGATATGGTGGAGAAGAGTTTATGGTTCTTCTTGTTGGTGTTAAATCAGAAGAAGATGCTATTGAAGTAGCACATAAAATCGGTAAAAAAGTAAGAGAGAATGAAATTGATGTTTATGCTGGAGCTAAACTTAAAAAGACAGTAAGTATTGGTCTTTCTATGTTCCCCCAAGATTCAACTAACTTTAATACAATTCAGAAAAATGCTGATATTGCATTATATGAAGCAAAAAGTACAGGAAGAGATAAAGTAGTTAGATTCCAAGAAGAACAAGTATCTAGCGTTGAGCTATTTTAATTAAAACAGAGGAAATACCTCTGTTTTAACCTATTATATAAACTTATTTATTGTAAACTTTATAAGAAATTATTAATTTATATTTGGAGTTTGCAATGTACGAAGTCTCAGATGAAAAAATCCATCATTTACCACGTTTCTTTATGTTGTTATCTGTCCCAGCAGTTCTATATGTTTTGCTTTTAGCTGTGGCTTATTTAGATATAGTTTCTATAAATGTTGAAACTCACTCTGTTGTTATTATTTTAATTATTCTATTGATTTTTATGCTTTTTATTATTCATAATGCATGGTATGCATTTTCTCATTTTAGAAATAACCTCTCTTCAGTTATAGACAAAGTTGAAGAGTATTTAGTTTCAAATCAACTTACAATAAATGGTACAACAAAATCATATGGTAATATTGATACTTTTTTTGATGAACATGCAGACAGTGTAAGAAATGACAACTTTGCTAGTGTTGCAGCTTCAATGTTTCCAACACTTGGTATCTTAGGTACGTTTATTGCAATAGCTATTTCTATGCCAGACTTTTCTGTAGAGTCACAAGAGGCTTTAGAGGGAGAAATTTCTCTTTTATTAAGTGGAATTGGTACTGCTTTTTATGCTTCTATTTTTGGTATTTTTTTATCATTATGGTGGACTTTTTTTGAAAAAAGAGGTATTACTAAAATTGAGAATGAAATAGATGAAATAAAGAGTTATTACAGAACAAAAATTTGGAATAATGAAGAAATAAAATTAGTAACATTTTTACAAGAGAGAGTTCAAAAAGAAGTACTGTTTGAAAAGCTAGAATCTATTGTAACTCCAGAGTTTGTTTTCTCACTAGATGAAATAGCAAAAAGAAAAATTGATTTAATTAAAAGTGTAAATGATGAACATGAAATAGTAGAGCAGAAACTTCATCAAAGTTACAAAAATATTATTGACCTTTTTGATCAAACAACAATGAAACAAAAGCAGATAATTGATTCTTTTGAAACACTACATGAAAAAATTACTGATACAAATAATGAGTTTAAATACTCTATAGAGGAGCAAACACAAAACTCAAAAGCAATTAGAAATGAAATCTATGCAGTACTATCATCATTTGAAATGGTATCAGGGGATTTAAAACATTTAGGTAAAGATTTAATCAATAAAGAAATAAGTATGAGAAAAGAAGATGAGAAAACAGAACAATAATACAAGTTTCTGGGTCTCTTATGCTGATTTAATGGCAGGACTTTTATTTGTATTTATTTTATTAATTGGAGCTATTATTATTAAATACTCTTTATTAGAGAGTGAATCAAAGGCTTTGGAAAAAAATCTAAATAAAGAGAAAACAGCTTTAGAGAAATACAAAGATCAACTAAGAAATAAAGAAGAACAGTTTCAAACAACAGTTGTAAGATTACGTCAAACAAAAACTGAACTTGATAAGTTTAAACAAATGTTAGTAGTAGTTCAAAATGATTTTGAATGGGCAATGGATGAGAATACAAAACTAAAAGAGTTAGCTTCTAATAATGAACAGTTATTAGAATCACAAAAAGTTGAGCTTTTAAAACAAAGTGAACAATTAAATTTATTGTTAAAAATAAAAGAGCAAAATGAACAGGCTTTAAAAGAGTTAAATCTAAATAATGAGTCTTTAACAAAAAATCTAAATCTTACTAAGCTTGCATTAAATGAGAAAGATGATTTATTAAATAAAGAAAAAAGAGTAAATGAACAGAATGTTAAATTAATATCAGATTTAAATTTAACAAGTGAGCAATTACGAAAAAGTTTGGAACTTCTTAATTTAAGTGTTGAAGAAAAAGACAAAAGATTAGATGAATTAACGAACAGCCTTTTAATAAAAGAGAAACTTCTAGCAACTTTTGAGACTAGAAATCAAGATTTAATCGATGAACTAAAAGTGGCATATGTAAAAATGGATAATATCCAAAATGCACACTCTAAAGTAGAGAAAGCATTAAAAGAGACAAAGATTAAAATCAAAAATTTAACAGGTATAAGAATTAAAGTAATTACAATGCTTAAAAGTGAGCTTGGATCAAATATGCAAATTGATCCAAGAAATGGAGCTATTTCACTGTCTTCGAATATTTTATTTGATGAAGGTGAATATAAACTAAAAGAGAATTCAAAAGAGGCATTAAAAAACGCAGTTTATGATTACTTTAATACAATTTTAGAAAATGATGATATAAATAAACATATTGATAAGATTGTTGTAGAAGGGCATACGAACTCAAAAGGTTCATTTCTTTATAACCTTGAGTTATCTCAAAAAAGAGCTTATTCTGTTATGTCGTTTTTACATGATTTAGATTTTAAGAAATCAAAAGATTTAAAAGAGTTAGTTGTGGCTAGTGGAAGATCTTTTTTAGATCCTATTTATAATAAAAATGGGGTAGAAGACAAAGATAAGTCTAGAAGAATTGAAATTAAATTTAGACTTAAAAATGAAGAAGCAATAAAAGAGATTGAAGCAATCTTAGATAATTAAAAGATAGTATATGAAGAAGATATTAATAGTTTTATTTTTGTTTGCTTTTAACCTTTACTCTTTGGAGATTATAAGTAAACCAATAAAGTTTACTCAAAAAAGAGTTGAATTAACAAAGCAGTATATTAAAAATAGATATGATCTAAATGTTAAAGATATAACTATTATTCCTAAAATGATAGTTATTCATCATACAGCTTTAGATGATTTAGAAAAGTCATTTAAAAGATTTGATGCAGAAGTATTATTAAGTGATAGAAAAGATATATCAAGTGCTAGTAGTTTAAATGTATCAGCTCATTTCTTAGTTGATAGAGATGGTAAAATTTACTCATTAATGCCAGAGACTTTTATGGCAAGACATGTAATTGGTTTAAACTATAGTAGTATTGGTATTGAAAATGTTGGCGGACAATCTAAAGATGATGAATTAACTTTAGAACAATTAAAATCAAATATAAAATTAATTAGATATCTACAAAATAAATATAAAACAATAGAGCATTTAATAGGTCATTACGAATATGAAGAGTTTGAAAATCATAAATTATGGCTTGAAAAAGATAAAAATTATAGAACCATAAAACATGATCCACATAAGAGTTTTATGAAAAAACTAAGGAAGAACCTTAGTTTTTAAAGTCATTATCTTCAAGGTTACCTTCAATTAAAGTAGGGTCCGTTTGATCAGCTCCCTCTCCCGAAGTGATCCCAACATTGTTTTTATCAATGTTATTTGGTTGGACAGTTGTACTTTTTGTTGGTTCAGGTTGATTTGAAGATGTACAGGCTGTGAATGATAATATAACACCAAGAGATGCAACTAAAGCTAATAATCTTTTCATAAGAGGCTCCTTCTGTCATTCTTGATATTATTATAATATAATTTTATTAATATTGAAAGTTTTCTTAAACTAAACTCTCTTTTGAAATAACAATTCCATCATTATCTGCATAAATGTAATCACCATTATTGAATGTTAATCCTTCAAAGTTTAACTCTTCTCCTCTTGATGATTCTGTCTCGTCAAAGTTTCTTAATGGACAAGTACCAATTGCGTATAGTCCTACATTAATATTTTTTGTTTCATCAGTATCTCTTACATATCCGTTTAAGATGATAGCCTTCCAATTGTTTTTTGCAGCAAATGCCATTAGCTTGTCTCCAACAACACCAAAGAACTCTTGTGCATTATCAACAACTACAATCTTTCCTTCTCCATCTTCATCTCTTAACATTTTAAGTAATCTAAAATTACTCTTATCAAGTTTTACTGTTTCAATTTGTCCATAAAATCTTTTTAGTCCACCATAGTTTTGAAACTTTGGTGATAATATTTGTAAGTGTTTATCTTGATTCTCATCACATAAATCCGCTGTATGTATATTCATTGTTTTCTCCTTCTTCCTAAGTTTGAATAATATAAAAAAGAAATGTATTAAAAGTGTATATATTAAAAAAAGCTTTAAAAAAAATATTAATTTTTTTAAATAAGGCAAAAAAGTAACAATATTAAATAAGAATATAAAAATAATTTTCACGTTTATTTCACAATAAAAGAATAAATTTATATACGCAAAACAAAGGATACTAATTGAGAAATTTATTTATATTGATTTTTTTTACAGCCTGTATTAATGCCCAAGAGGTAAATATTATAGAAGAAAAGAAATTACAAAAAATTGCTTTTGAAAAAGAGCTGCAAAAAAAAGAAGCTAGAAAAGAGTCTTTAAAAAGAGAGATTGAAAAGCTTAGACAACTAATGTTAGAAGAAGAAAAGCAAAAATTAAAATAAAATATCACAAATATACGATATCATAATGCTACAATCTACATTAGAACACAAGAAAGGATTCTAATGGATTTAGCTATTACAACTCCCGCACTATTATTTCCTGCTATTTCACTTTTACTTTTAGCATATACAAATAGATTTTTAGTAACTGCGCAATTAATTAGAGGTTTAAGTGCAAATGCAAGGGATGGAAAAGTTCCAAAAGCATCTAAGCAGATTAAAAATCTAAAAAAAAGAGTTGATTTAATAAAACTGATGCAAATACTTGGAGTTGCCTCACTTTTATTATGTACTCTTTCAATGTTTTTACTTTTTATTGAGTATAGTCTTTTAGGAAATATAATCTTTGGGATTAGTTTAGTTTTAATGTGTGCTTCTTTGCTTGTTGCAATAAAAGAGATTGCAATCTCTACAAATGCAATTGAAATGGAGCTTGAAGGTATTAAGAAAAACTCTAAAGAGCATAAAAACAAAGAAAAAAATATTAGTGACTCAAATATTGAAGAAGAACTAGAAAATAAAATATTAGATACAAAAGAAGAGTAGTCTTAAAGCTCTTTTTTTGTTATTAAAATGAAATAGTTTTTATATATAATCTGTTTTATGACAAATACACAAGTAAAACAGTTTATAGAAAAATCACAATATAAAACCCAATATCTAGCAACTTACAATAATAAAAACAATAAAGTTTTTGCTTATGAAGCACTTTCAAGGTTCGAGTTTGAAGATAGGATAATCTCAAGTAGTGAACTTTTCAAAAAGCTACATGATAAAAACGAGTTATCTTTCATTTTAGAAAAGAAAAATAAAAAGATACAAATAAAAAAATCTCAAAAAGATAAAAAGTTAATTTTACACTTTGATTCAAATGTTTTTTCAAAAAAAGAGTTTAGAGTATTTTGGAAAGAATTACTTTTAGAAAACAAAGAACAAGTTATAATTGAAATTACTCAAAATTGTTCATTGAAAAATATTGATGCAAAAAGCTACTATAATTTAATTAAATGGCTTAATAAAAATGGTTTAGAGTTTGTAATATCATCTTTTTTTAAAGAGGGTAATATATTTTCATATGAAAGTGTTCAAAAAGCAAACTATGTAAAAATTGATAAAAAGTTTATATCAAGCGCAATAAAGGATAAAATCTATTTAGATTTATTAATAAACTTTTTAAAATTTTGTAAGAAAAACAGAACTAAAACTATAGTTACTCACTTAAATAAAAAAGAGTTAGAGTTTATACAAAAACTTCCAATAGATTTTTATCAAATGTTTTATAATAAATAGTCTTTTTTCTTTTAATTTTTTTATTATATAATTTCAAAAAAAATAAAAAGTTGATAATGAAAAAATTTACAAATGAACCTATGTATGAAATATTTACATACTTTCAAGAAGAGTTAAAACAAAGCGATACTATTTCTATTGAGGTTTTAAATCCTGACTTAGCTATTGATGAGTATGCCGGGGCGAAAATATCTTTGGATACAAACTATATTTATAGATCTTATAAAGCATGGACTGATTTGGCTGAGTTAATGTACTGTAAGATGTTAACTCCACTAATAGTAAGTGAAAACACTGTAAATCTAAAGTTTAAGAAAATAGATACTTTAAGTACTTTCCATAAAGATGAAAATAGTAAGGACAATGAAAAATATGGAGAAAACTCAACATTTTTTAGAATAAATAAAAATGAAGAGCCTGCATTTTTATACTATTACAAACAAGCACTAATAAATGCAAAAATTGAAAATAGAGATTCTATATTAAATTTAGGTATTAATAAGGCAGATGAATTTGATATAGTTACAAAATTAGTTACAAAAGAAAATTTACAAAACAAAGAGTTTGTAGGGATTGATTTTAGTAAATCAGCTATTGAATTCTCACAAAAGAGATTCCCTCAAGATAATTTTAAATTCTATTCACAAGATATAAATGATTTAGATTCACTTGGATTAAAAAAGTTTGATTTGATTATATCTATTGGGACACTACAAAGTAGCACGTTAAACTTTAAAGAGTTGTTTATGTCACTAGTTCAGAACTATTTAGAACCAAATGGAGCAATAATTCTAGGCTTTCCAAATTGTAGATGGATTGGTTCTGAAATGATTTATAGTGCAAAAGCTCCAAATTACTCTTTTGGTGAACAATCTATTTTATATAAAGATGTTTATTTTTGTAAGAAGTATTTACAACAGAAAAAGTATAGGGTTACATTAACTGGAAAAAATTATCTTTTTCTAACTGCAACATCAATTAAAAAATAATAAATGTTTTACTAATGCTATTTTTTTATGCTACAATTGATACAAATAAACCAAGGAGTATATTATGGCAAGTCAACATATAGAAATTAAAACGCTTAAATTAGCACACACAACAAATGATACAGTTAAAATTGAACATGTTGAGAAACCTTATGGAGAATACAGTAGTCCTGTAGTTAGTATTGCAATCTATTCTCATGGAAAAGATAAGGTTTCTGAAGTTGAAATTCCTTATGAAAATATCGAAGAGTTTTTCAAGGCTTTAAATGAATCTGTTGCAATGTGTGATTCAATTCCAAGAAGTGAACTTCATGGTGAATTAAACGCTGCAATTGGTGGGGGAGCTTAATAAAGATGAGGTTTTCCTCATCTTATAACTCAAATTTATATTAAATATAATTTAGTTAACGAAAACATGAAATTTTGTTAACTATTCTTTGATATAATTCCTAAAATTTGTTTAGGAGTTAGTGTATTGTCAAAGTCAAATCTTTTTGTTTTAATAGGCTTTTTAACAGCTTCAATAGCTACATTAGGGAGTCTTTTCTTCTCTGAAATTATGCAGTTTATACCTTGTAATATGTGTTGGTATCAAAGAATCTTCATGTATCCATTAGTAATAATTTTCTTAATTAATCTTCTGTATCCTGATGATAAAGTATATAAATATGCAATGCCAATCGTTGTTGTAGGTCTATTTTTCGCAATTTATCATAACTTGTTAATGTTTGGAATTATTCCTGAAAGTGTTGTTCCTTGTGTTCAAGGGGTTCCATGTTCTACTGAGTATATTAATTGGTTAGGGTTTATTACTATTCCATTCTTATCATTAGTGGCATATTCAATAATATTTATTAGTTTATTAGGTTTAAAAAAGGAAATGAAATAATATGAAAAATAAAAGCATAGTAATAGTATCTATATTAGTTTTAGCTGCAATATTTATAGGGGCTACATCTTTTTATAAGAAGAGTGAAACAACTTCATTTGAAGGTATGAATCAAAGTGAAGCACCTTTTGTAAGAGCTCATTCAATGAGTATGGGTGATAATAAGAAAAACATAACAGTTGTTGAGTTTATGGATCCTCAATGTGGAGCTTGTGCACAGTTTCATAAGGTTGTAAAAGAGATGTATAAAAACTATTATGAAGATATTAGGTTAGTAATTAGATATCTTGATAATCATAGAAACTCTAAATATGTTATTAAAATATTAGAGTCTGCTAGAAATCAAAATAAATATAATGAAGTATTAGATGTGA
>Ga0070724_10002482_pt1 | contig 10177 bp, 10 predicted proteins | sample tdDd001_FD_67278 | JGI IMG/M metagenome (GOLD analysis project Ga0070724, IMG submission 67278) | Marine sediment microbial communities from the Atlantic coast under amendment with organic carbon and nitrate - tdDd00.1 | ecosystem: Environmental > Aquatic > Marine > Coastal > Sediment | place...
ATTGCCCTTTCAGGCAACTTATAAGTCATAAATATCTTTTAGTGATGCAACAACATCAGTTGATAGTAATTCTATATCATTACTTGTTAATTGATACTCACCAGAATCCTTCATATTTACATCTGCTGGATCCATCAAATCTGCAATATACCAATCTTTTAGAAGTAAAATATTTTCTCCTGCTCTCTTTTTTAGATCATTGATGAGTTTTGGATTCTTATTAAGAGTACCACCACTGATTGTAACAAAAGAATAATTTAACTCCTTTGATTTAATATGTTTCATAACCTTTCTCAAGGGTGATGCAACATGTCCCATCCAAACAGGACCCATCAAAATAATCTGTTCATAATTCTCAATTACATCAGCAGGTGGCATTACTTTTGGTGTTCGATTAAATAACATATCTACCACAACAGTTCCCATTGATCTTGTTTTCTCGTCTTTTAATACGATATGATCAGCTTGAATTGAATCCGCTACCTTTTGACCAAGCTTTTCATTGTTTCCGCTCATTGAATAAGTTACAATACATGTTTTCATTTCAACCTCCATTATGTTTAAAGTATCCCTTTATAAACAGTTTAGTCAAAACAGACTAATATTACCTTAAAGGAAAATTAAAAATAGATTAATGTAATAGCATGCTAAAACGACTCTCGTATTGACCATTTAAATAGCAAACTCATTTAATATATTTCCGTAATATGTTTCACAATACATTCGATATCATTGATACCAAATAAACAAAAAGATATAATATCCTTACGAGAACAATTAGGAGGACATTTTGACGCATAACCCAACTTTGATTTATGTACAGAAGGCAATCGATTATATTGATGATAATATTGCAAATCCGTTAGACGCAAGAAGCATTGCAGATCATATAGCTATCTCAGTTTCATATCTTAAGAAAATATTTAAATCAGTTACAGATCTTAGTTTGATTGACTATGCAAGAGCTAGGAAATTAAATCATTGTTTAGATTTGCTGAATAGAACAAAAAAAACAATAAGCGACATAGCACTATCTAATGGTTATGATTATGAACAGTCTTTTTCCAGAGCATTTAAACAACGTTTTGGTATTTCACCAAAACACTATAGAGACAATACAACAGAAATTGAATTAATCCCTAAGCTTGATTTATCTTTTATTATAGAACTTAAAGATGCAATGATAGTTCAACCTGTCTTTAGACGCCTTCCAGCATTTCAATTAGGCGGTCTATTACATAGAGTCAGTATAGAAGATAAGTATCAATATAAACCTTCTATTCTAGGGAAAGACTTCTACTATAACCATAAAGACGATATCACCTCTCCAGTAAGAAATGATGACTATTATGGTTATACACTTCCAGATGATGCATACGAGTCTTCTACTCGATATTTAACGGGTTTAAAAGTTGATGCAAACAGCAAATTGCCTGAAGGTTATCATATAGAAAATGTACCTGAACAAACTTACATAGTTTTTAAGTTTATAGGTAATTTCGATGCCTCAAAGATTACTTGGGAACATCTAAAAAGCATATGGGAGTTTAGAGATAAGTACTTAAAAAAAGCTCACAATATTCATGAAAGAATTTATGGATACTTCGAATATATCGATACAAGGATAAGTTCTGATGATTATTGCGAATTAGAACTATACGTTCCAATAAAAGATTAATAGGATACAAAATGTTATGGTTCAAAATACATAATGTCATTATACTAATACTAGTAAATCATTCGTAGGAGGCATCATGTCATTTATTAGTATTGTTACGTTAATTCTTCATGTATCAGAAAGTCTAAACAATTTCGAATCATCACAAGTAAATAGTGAATTGCTCATCTCTTATGAAGTTGTTGGTCTATTTATCTTAGCCTTCGCACTTCTATTAGGACTCACACTTAAATTGTTAAAGAGCAAATGTAGTTATTAAATCAAATTCATTTAAAGTAATCATCGTATTTCCATGAAGAATCTTTATTGAATATAACCATTGCCCATTATTTGTTGAAATAATATATAAGTTATTAATAACTACCTATTAATCTACACTCATATTAATAACTCAAAAAGAGATCAGTTTGATAAAAACTGATCTCTTTTGGTTATTATTAGTTAAATTCGTATTTCAGAGTTTCTTATGTTAATTGAAAATTCACTGCCTTGCTGTATGTCTTTACAGTAAATGTATCCGCCTTGTCTATTCATGATTTCCTGTGCTAAATACAATCCGATACCAACACCTTCTATTTCATGAACTTGACTCCCTCTATAAAACCTTTTAAATATACTGTTCAGTTCGTCAGTAGACACACCTATCCCCTTGTCTTTTATCACCACAGCATAAAACATTTCATTTTTTTCCACTTCGATAGAAACTTGAGATTCATGTCCACTATACTTAACCGCATTATCCAACACATTGAATATGGCCTCTATAGACCACTTTGAATCATGAGCAACCATCAGATCTACTGGATTGTATTGAATCACTATGCCCTTATTTTCTGCCTGCAGATGAACTAAATTAATGGCTTCTAGAATCGTTAAATTCAAGTTATTCTCTTTCATGTTTATATTGATACAACCCGATTCAACTCGTGATAATTTCATAAGTGATTCGATTAACCATTCCAACTTTTCAGTTTGTTTCATAATCTTATCAAGGAATAGATTATCCTGTGAGTCTTGTAACAACGACTGATACATTTTCAAATTAGATAATGGTGTTTTAAGCTGATGTGAGATATCGCTGATGAGTGCTTCTAACCTCACCCTTTCGTTTTTTTCTTTATCTTGAAAACCTATAAGCAGTTCCGAAAACTTTATCATTTGATGTTGAATTTTTGACAGCAAATCATCTTGCAACACTTCTACAGAGGACACTTGTTTATTATCCAACAAATCCTGAATCATATCACTAAGAGATATAAGTTCCTCGAAAACGATATCCTCATTGTGTTTTGTTCTAAAATATACAAGCGTTACAAGTATACCAACCAAAAGAATGATGAGGTATTTCATCGGCGAAGCAAGACTTAAAATGACATATACGATTACCAAAACTACGATAGCTATTACTAAATCATACATTTTCATATCTTTTCGCTCCACTTATATCCAATACCAAATACGGTCTGAATCCATTTGTTTTCAGTATCCATCTTCTTTCTGAGTCTATTGATGGCAACATTAACGGTTCCTTCATTAACAAACTCTCCTTCAATATCCCAGATACCTTCTAATAACATGTTTTTAGTAATGACTTTACCTCGATGCTGAATCAAATAATTCAGTATCTGATGTTCTTTCTTTGTCAGTATAATAGATATCCCATCAATCTCTAATTCTTTATTGTCTTGATCATAAATCAATCCTTTATATGAATAACAGGTACTCACTAGATTTCTTCTAATAATCACTTTGATTTTTTCTTTTAATATCGCCAACGAGAAAGGTTTGGTTATATAGTCTTCACAACCTAAACTGAATCCTTCCAATATATCCTTTTCCAAATTCTTTGCAGTTAAAAACAAGATTGGACATTTAAAGTTTTTAGACAAGTCGAATCCACTTATTCTTGGTAGATTCACATCCAATATTGCTAAATCATAATTGAAATCTTCTATAACGTCGTGCCCATATGATTGTACGACAAGATGCCCTTCTTTCGAAAGGGCATACTTAAGTCCATCATTTAAATCTTTATCATCTTCAACTATTAATATTTTCGCCATGGTACTCCTTATTCAACAACACTTAAACGCTCTACAATACTCTCATTAGACATGATTTTATAACTAAACCGTGGTATCAGTGAGATAATTATAATATAACATAAACTCAGTAGAATCATTGTCATTGCATGGGATAAAATGAGACGTCCAGCTATAAGAAAACTGATTGGTATAGAAAGTATGCTCATCAATCCTAGTGAAAGCATAATGACATATAGTCCTTCAAAGTACAACATCTTACTTAATTGCTTGCCAGTCATGCCAATAGATGCCATAATTGCAAATTCTCTTTTTCTAATGATGATACTGGTACTTGTCATATTGATGAAGTTTAGAACACCAATCGCTGCTAAGATGCCACTCAATGTATAACCAACTACTTTGACCATCCTAATATACCCTTCAAGGTGTTTGATATAATCATAACGAGACTTGATTACAAGTTTAGGATATTTCTTGAGTAAGTCATCCTTTATTCCTTCCAAATCACCATTGACCATCAAAGTCATTGCATCAGAAGATGATTCCTCCATCGTAAAAGCTTGTATACTATATTGAGTGAAACTTTGATCGTAAAGATATAAAGGTATATTATCTACGAAAGCTACGATTTCATATGATTGATTGTTAAATTCTATGGAATCTCCTATTTCATAAGGTGCATGGGCAAATCCATCTGAAGCAAAGAATCTGGAATCCACTATGATTTGATTCACTTTTAAAACTTTTGGAATATCACCTTTTACCACATAGTCATTTAATCGATTTAATATAAACGCATCTATGCCGTAAGATTCTATTTTTATGTAGTCTCTATCAAAACTACTTGACTGATCCTCAGCCATATCATTTACTACTATTTTGTCTCTTAGTTCATCAGTTACTTCAATTAGATGTTCAAACATTGTAAAAGAATGTACTTCTACACCGATATCACTTATTTCATCCAAAAAGCTATCCGGTATGGTTCCACCATCATTTCTATAAGTAAAGTACTCTGCATTACCTATAAGATAATCCGATCCTATCACCCCTGATAAAAACTCCTCCGGATCAAAGTTTTCTACACTTATCAGAACACTACTAAGAATCAACAAACTCAGTGTTAAAGAAAGAATCACTAAGACAGCTTTTTTTCTAACTCTAAACAAATTGGTCCAAGCCATCAAATGTAGTTTATTACCACTTTTTCTTTTTTTGTTTTTTCTAGAGTATTTGTAATTTGTATCAACAGATCTTACCGCTTCTAAAGGTGACACTTTTGAAGCAATTTTAGCCGGTTTTCTGCAACTGATGAAGACTGTCACACCCGTTAATAGCGCCGCAAAAATAAATATTGAATAATGAGCTGATGTTTTAACTGTTAGTATATTTAAAGTATTTAATATAATTGGTACCAGTAAGATACCAATTATATAGCCTAATAATAGACCAATTGGTAAACTAACGATATATAACCTAAGAGCTTGTCCATAAATCAATTGTTTTAATTGTTTTTGTGTGGCACCAATGGTTTTTAACAAGCCATAATGGTTGATATCCTTATTGATTGATATCAAATAAATATTGTAAATGATTAAATAACCACTTAACATTAACATCACAATCATTAAGACATACGCAAATAAATCGTTAGGTTGAATACTTGTAATGTCACTAACATACGCCCAATTGACACCGCTATTTATCTCTTCTTCTGTGTATCCGTAATCATTTATAATGGTTAATAATTTGCTTTTTATATTGTATTTCGAGACAAAGCTTACGGCTAAATTATTGGCCCCTAACATGTTAGGTCCAATTTCGTCACCAACAAAACTGTTCTTAAACTCATCAGACGTAATCATATAACTGGTATGACTGTAAATATTACTTTCATAAATACCAACTATTTCAAAACTTTCAGTTACCGGTTTATTACCAATACTCATGGACAAAGTCACTTCTTGATTCAGTTCATGTGGTAAATCCAAAAGATTCAGAGTCATGGTATCCAAAATTATTTCATCTCTATTTTGTGGAAACGATCCTTCTACTTCAACAAAGGAATCTTTCATATAATTTGAATCCATCGTTCTAATTTCTATGGACCGCCTAATCAACCTTTTGTCTTCTATAAGTCCAATTACTGTTGAAACACCATAAGATTTTATAAGATGATGGTCTTTCAATTCATCCACTTGATCTTCCGTTAAGAATTTAAACCCACCATGAGCGCTTGATCCGACCTGCATCGCTGTGGTATGTTCCATAGACTTCAACATACTCATGGAGATGGTAAAAACACTCGTTAACATAATACAGGTTAAAATGATTGCAAAGATTGTCATCAATGATCTTGCTTTATGATTTAGAAGACTATTTTTAATCATCTTCTTCATGATTTTTTGATTGTTATTTTTGATCATGATACTACCAGCCCATCTTCAATGTGAATGATACGATCTGCCATTTGAGCTATTTCAGCATTATGTGTGATCATTACTATTGTTTGATTATATTCTTGACTGGTCAACTTCAGTAAACCAATCACCTCTTGGCTGGTATGACTGTCTAGATTACCTGTTGGCTCATCTGCTAAGATAATCAGTGGTTTAGATGCTAAAGCTCTCGCTATTGCAACTCGTTGTTGTTGTCCACCCGATAATTGTGACGGTAGATTATATCTTTTTTCTTCTATGCCCAACATCTTTAATACAGAATCTATGTACTTTTCATCTACTGTTATACCATCTAATTCTAGAGGTAGTGTAACATTTTCATAAATGTTTAAAGTCGGGATTAAGTTGTAGCTTTGAAATACAAATCCTATATTTCTTCTTCTATAGATGGCCATCTCATCGGTTGTCATTTGACTCAGTGGTGTGTTGTCAATAATAACCTCACCTGATGTTTGATTGTCTAAACCACCTAACATATGTAGCAATGTACTTTTACCACTACCAGATTTACCAACTATCGAAACAAATTCCCCTTTTTTTATGTCTATGTCAACACCATCAAGTGCTTTAACAACATATTCTGATTGAGTGTAGTGCTTCTTTAAATTTTTCGTTTTTAATATCATATCAAACCTCCTATCTCAATCATAAGATAAACTTATTACAATCTTCATACAAAATGCAAGTTATACAAAAATATCAATCTAAGTTCATCTAACATACTCCAGCTATATAATCTCAAGTACAATATAGTTTTTAAACACTATCTTACAATTATAGCATAAAAATAACTGAATCTTACAGACTCAGTTATTACGGTTTTACATATAAATGATTTTTACACTCTTCAAATAAACGACCTTCTATCTATCAATTACCATGATATCTTCGTAAATAGCCCTCACCTTTCCCAGTTTATACTCAAGGTCCACATGCATGTGTCCATGATACCATTTGATAAATGTTGTTTCATTGTAGACCATCTGCAAATAGTGCGTCAGTTGATCTGGAAGTCTTGGGATAATCCTATAGTTATTTAGTAAAGAGAAACACGAAGTAGGTGCTGTATGCGAAAATATATAGTCCACTTCCCAGTTATGTTTTTCCAGATTGCTCATACCTTCTTGGTATTCTTCCTCAGAAGGCATCTCTCTCGCCCACCAGCTAGCAGCGGTTCTCCACTGTTTGTCATCCGAATCTGCACCACCAAACGTGAAAATTTTTATGTTTTTTGAATCACTAACAGGTAAAGTGTAAACTTGTCCTCTCATAAGATGATAAACACTATCAGAAATTCTATGTATTTTACCACCACGCCATTTCGTAATCGGATACGAATCCAAAAGATCATGATTCTCATGGTTGCCATCAATGAATAGAGTTGTCCACGGTTTGTTTTCAAGCCACTTTCTCAACTGTTTTTCTAAATTATCATCCAAAAAAAGCAAACCAAAATCTCCAGTAATTAGCACATAATCACTCTTGCTTAGAAGTTCACCTTCAGGAAAATTACTTTTATCCAGTCTATCTATTGATAATATACCGTGAATATCTCCAGTTATATACAACATGCTTTATCCTCTCAGTTAGTTAACAGTATATTTTTATATACCAAGAAAAAGTCCTTTTAAAATATAAAATCAATATTTTGAGCACTTTTAACCAACATTTGTTTTGGATTGTCTGATACATGGTCTTTATACATCTCTTTATGATAAACAGGGACTTCTTCTATATAAAAGAATACTTTATTCCACTTTCTAGGATTTATATGTTGTGGTAAAGTTACATCAAGTTTAACAATTCATTCTCAACATTCAGTATCCATTTACTCAATAAACTATCACTCTAAAAATGTCACTATCAAAAGATAGTGACATGATTAGACGAAGGGTCATTCTATTATAATAGCTCTAAGCTAATATGGATATTTTCATACCTACCAGACGGATATCTAACCACCTAAATAAGCTTTTTTAATAGTATCGTCTTCAAGAAGTGCATCTGCATCACCTGATTTGATAATCTTTCCGGTTTCAAGTACATAAGCACGGTCTGCAACTTGTAATGCTTGATTGGCATTTTGTTCTACAAGTAGAATCGTTGTGCCGGTCGCTTTGATTGTTTCGATGATGTTGAAAATTTCTTGGACTAGAAGTGGTGCTAAACCCATTGAAGGTTCATCCATCAGCAGAAGTTTTGGTTTGCTCATCAACGCTCGACCAATTGCCAACATCTGTTGTTCTCCACCACTCAAGGTTCCAGCAGCCTGACTCATCCGTTCTTTCAGTCTCGGGAAATAGCCAAATACCATTTCAAGATCCTGTTGCAAGTTCTTTTTATCTTTTCGACTGTAAGCTCCCATTTGTAGATTCTCTTCTACAGACATTCTTGCAAAAACACGTCTACCTTCTGGAACATGAGCCATACCGGCATAAACCATATCATGGGGTGCCATTTTACTTAGAGGATTGCCATCAAATGTTATGGTACCTTTTGTTGGATCCATTAATTTTGAAATGGTTTTCAGTATGGTTGTTTTACCGGCACCGTTGGCACCAATCAAAGTAACTACCTCACCTTGTTTCACTTCAAAGCTAAGATCCTTGATGGCGTGAATATTCCCATAATGCACATCTATATTTTCTACTCTTAACATGTCTTCACCTGCTCTCCCAAATAGACACGGATAACATCTGGATTGTTCCTCGTCTGTTCTGGTGTACCTTTTGCAATAATCTTGCCATAGTCCAGTACAACAATACGCTCACAGACATTCATCACAAGATTCATGTCATGTTCGATTAAGAGTATGGCAATATCGAATTTTTCTCGGATAAATCGAATGGTCTCCATAAGTTCATGGGTTTCCTGAGGATTCATCCCTGCTGCGGGTTCATCCAACAACAGAATCTTTGGTTTTGTTGCTAAAGCTCGCGCAATTTCTAATTTTCTCTGTTTACCATAAGGTAAGTTTTTTGCTAGAGTATCTGCATACTCACCCATATCAAATATTTCTAAAAAAGCCATACATGATTCATGTGCTTCTGCTTCACCTTTCCAATAACCGGGTAATCTCAATAACCCTGTTAAAGTGCTATATTTCATTTGATTATGGAAAGCTATTTTAATGTTGTCCAGAACTGTTAGATCTTTGAACAATCTGATATTCTGAAAAGTTCTTGCAGCACCGGCTTTAACGATTTGATAGGGTTTCTTACCAACAACGCTCAGACCCTCAATACGGATATCACCTTCTGTTGGTTTATAAACACCTGTCAACATATTGAAGACGGTAGTCTTGCCTGCTCCATTTGGACCAATCAAACCAACCAGTTCATGTTGGTCAATGCTTAAGTTGAAATTATCTACCGCTCGAAGACCGCCAAACTGCATACTAATGTTACTTGCTTCTAATAAAGTCACGTTTGCTCCTCCTAGCTGATATTGGTTTTTTCTTGTATTTTATCCTTGTTAAAGAATTTCTCTTTTACACCATCAAATGAAAACTCTCGTCTTCCAAATAATCCTTCTGGTCTGAAAATCATCATAACAACCAGTAAGAATGAGTAAAGTAGTAATCGGTAATCCGCAAAACTTCTTAATGCTTCTGGCATTATTGTTAATACGATTGCCGCGATTATAGAACCTGTTAAGCTACCCATACCACCGAGTACAACTATAACTAGAATCTCTACAGAACGCATGAAATTAAATGTATTCGGATCTAAGAATGCTAAGTAATTGGCATATAATCCGCCACCAACACCTGCAAGTCCTGCTGCAAAGGCAAAACCCATTACTTTGAAGTGTGTTGTTTTGATACCTACGGCTTCTGCTGCGATTTCATCCTCACGAATCGACATGATAGCACGTCCTTGTCTAGAATGAGTCAATCGATACAGAATCAGAACAACGAAAACAGTCACCCAGAAAACTGAATCAAACTTAACGATTCTTGGAATGCCTGTCAGACCTTGTGCGCCACCTGTCAG
>Ga0070724_10002491_pt1 | contig 10167 bp, 9 predicted proteins | sample tdDd001_FD_67278 | JGI IMG/M metagenome (GOLD analysis project Ga0070724, IMG submission 67278) | Marine sediment microbial communities from the Atlantic coast under amendment with organic carbon and nitrate - tdDd00.1 | ecosystem: Environmental > Aquatic > Marine > Coastal > Sediment | place...
TTATCATCCCAACCATGCTCATCATCACCAATTAAAGCTCTATTTGGATCAGTTGATAATGTAGTTTTACCAGTTCCTGATAATCCAAAGAATAATGCAGTATCACCATCTTTACCAATATTAGCAGAACAGTGCATTGGTAATTTACCTTCTAAAGGTAACCAATAGTTCATCATTGAGAATACACCTTTTTTCATCTCACCAGCGTACCACGTACCACCAATCATTGCGATGTTTTCTTCAACGTTAAATACTACATATACTTCTGAGTGTAAACCATGACTTGCATAAGACATGTCACAAGTTTTACAAGAGTTGTAAACTGTGAAATCTGGTTCAAAGTTATCTAGTTCTTCCTGAGTTTGAGGAACAATAAACATATTTTGAATAAAGTGTGCTTGCCAAGCCACTTCAGTGATAAATCTAACAGACTTTCTTGAGTCTAAAGAAGCACCACAATATACATCAGTTACATATAAATCTTTATTACTTAATTGTTTTTTAGAATTTGTTAATAAATCCTCATAAACATCTGAAGATACTTTTTGGTTAATATCTCCCCAAGCAATATATTTGTTTGATGGATCTTGATTTACAAAGAATTTATCTTTTGGACTTCTTCCTGTAAAAATTCCAGTATCAATCATTAAAGCTCCAGTAGAAGAAAGCTTAGCGCCTTCGTTTTCTACTGCGTGCTTAATTAATGTATCAACATCAAGATTTCTTCTAATGTTACCAACGTTTTCTAGACCTAAAGTGTCTTTAATTTCAGACATGATTTTTATTTCCTACTAATTTTTTTGTAATTCTACCATTTTTTACTTAAAGATTGATATTAGCACACCAGCCGCTACTGCTGAACCAATAACTCCCGCAACATTTGGACCCATTGCATTCATTAAAAGAATATTCGATGAATCATATTTTTGACCCTCTTTACTAACAACTCTAGCTGCCATTGGTACAGCTGAAACCCCAGCAGCACCAATAAGTGGGTTAATTTTATTATCTTTAGACATGAATAAGTTCATAGTTTTTGCCATTAAAACACCTGTAGCAGTACCTACAGCAAATGCTAATAATCCAATAGCCATAATTCCTAAAGTTTCACCTACTAAGAATTGCTCCGCAGCTAATTTAGAACCTACACCTAATCCTAAGAAAATTGTAACAACATTAATTAATGCATTTTGCATAGTATCAGATAATCTATCTACAACACCAGACTCTTTTGCAAAATTACCAAAACAGAATGCACCAATTAGTGGAGCAGCATCTGGTAAAATTAACATCGTTAAGATAACAACAACGATAGGGAAGACGATTTTTTCTGTTTTAGAAACTCTTCTAACAGCTTTCATCTTAATCTTTCTTTCTTCTAAAGTTGTAAACGCTCTCATAATTGGAGGTTGAATAACTGGTACTAGTGCCATATAAGAATACGCAGCTACGGCAATAGCTCCAAGTAATTCAGGTGCAAGTGCAGTTGCAATAAAGATTGATGTTGGCCCATCAGCCCCACCAATAATTGAAATAGCAGCAGCTTGCTCTAATGAGAACTCAATTCCAGGAACAAATTGTGATAATACAATAGCACCAACTAATGATCCAAAGATACCAAACTGAGCTGCACCACCTAATAATGCAGTTTTAGGGTTTGATAATAAAGGACCAAAGTCTGTCATAGCTCCAACACCCATGAAAATTAATAATGGGAAGAAACCATTTGCAATACCCATGTTATAGATAATACCTAACATACCATCTGCACCAGCAATCTCTGCGATTGGAATATTGGCTAAAATACCACCAAATCCAATTGGAATTAATAGTAATGGCTCAAAACCTTTGTTAATTGCAAGGAAGAAAAGAACTAAACAAATGATAATCATGATGATTCTACCAAAGCTTTGCGCAAATATAGTTAACTCTTCACCATGAGGACCTTTTAATCCTTCTTGAGGATTTAAAATAGCTTTTAAACCTGTTGTACTATAAAATGAATCAACTAGTTGAGACATTGATTTTGATTCATACTCTTTTTTTTCTTCTGTAACTTCAACCGGAGCTGAAGCTGCAAAAGAATTTGTAGAAAATACTGCAAAAAGAGTAAATAAAATTAGAAATAAACTTTTCTTCATTTTAAACCTCAAAATTAAGCAATAACTGCTAAAGGTTGACCTTCATCAACTGCTTGATTTTGGCTTACAAATACTTTTTGAATTGTACCAGCTACTGGAGCAGTAATATCAATTTCCATTTTCATAGCTTCTAAAATCATGATTTGTTGACCTTCTTCAACTTTATCACCTTCATTAACTAAGATTTTCCATACATTACCATTTACTGCTGCTGGAACTTCAGTAGCGTCTCCACTTGGTGCAGGAGCTGCAGCTGCTGGAGCTGATTCGTTTGATGCTGCTGGTGTTACTTGAATATCTGCATTACCTTCTGCAACTGTTACATTGAATTTTTGTCCGTCTACAACAACTGTGTAGTTTCCGCTTGCGTTTGACATACCTTTTTCTCCTTGTGTAGTTTCATTATCATTTTTTCTAACGTTTAATGGTGAATCACCTTTTAAGAATGCAATACCTTTTTCATCACAAGCTGCTGCAATGAAGATATTCTCTTCAGATGCTTCAATACCTTCTTTTTCTAATCTTTCTTTCCATACAGAGATTTTTTTCTTATCATCTCTATCTGCAATGTCTAATGGATTTTCAGAAGTTGGTTCCATTTTTAATTTTTCAGCAGCTAATGCTACTACTTCAGAATCTGGTGCAACTGGAGTTTTACCAAAGTATCCTAATACCATTTTTCCATAACCAGGTGCAATTTGCTTCCATGGTCCAAACATTACATTTGCGTAAGCTTGTTGCCAGTAGAATTGAGAAACAGGAGTTACAGATGTACCATATCCACCTTTTTCAACAACTTCTTGCATTGCTTTGATTACTTCTGGGAATTTATCTAAAGTTCCATTATCTCTCATCATTTGAGTGTTAGCAGTTAATGCTCCACCTGGCATTGGTGAGAAAGGAATTAAAGGTGAAACTTGAGTTGCTTCAGGTGGCATGAAGTATTCACCTAAACACTCATTTAATGTCTCTTGGTACTTTAAGATTTTATCAATCTCTAAACCACCTAAATCATAGTTCTTACCTTTTACAGCATGTAACATTGTTAAGATGTCAGGTTGAGATGTACCACCTGATACAGGTGATGCAGCTAAATCGATACCATCAGCTCCAGCTTCTAAAGCAGCTAAATAACAAGCTACAGAAACACCAGCTGTTTCATGTGTATGTAATCTAATATGAGTATCTTCTCCAACTAACTTTCTAGCCATTTGGATTGTTTCATATACTTTTTGTGGAGATGAAGTTCCTGAAGCATCTTTGAAACAGATTGAATCATAAGGTACACCAGAATCTAAAATTTGTCTTAATGTCTTTTCATAGAATGCAACATCATGAGCACCAGTACATCCTGGAGGTAAATCCATTAATGTAACAACAACTTCATGATTTAAACCATATTTCTTAATACACTCAGCAGAGTATTCTAAGTTTTGAACGTCATTTAAAGCATCAAAGTTTCTGATTGTTGTTGTACCATGCTTGGCAAACATTTTAGCGTGTAAGTCAATTAATTCCCTAGAACCTGTATCTAACATTACTGTATTGATACCTCTAGCTAGTGTTTGTAAGTTTGCATCTGGACCAACAATTTCCCTAAACTTGTCCATCATTTCAAATGCATTTTCTTGTAAGTAGAAGAATAAAGATTGGAATCTTGCTCCTCCACCAAACTCAAAGTGAGTTATTCCAGCGTCTTTCGCAGCTTCAACAGCAGGAAAGAAATCATTCATTAAAACTCTACCACCAAAAACAGATTGGAATCCATCTCTAAAAGTAGTGTCCATAACATCAATATATTTCTTAGCCATAAATTAACCTTTTAAATTTCTGTGATGTTGTACTGCTGCTGTGATAGCAGCTACTTTAGCTGTATTGCTTTTTGCAGAGCTAGTCTGCGGATTAGAAGTCTTTTTAGTATTATCCTGTGCAGGAAAATACTTGGAGAATAAAGCACCTTGTGCCTTAAGTACGAAAATTAAGATAATTAAGAATGAGAAAACAACTCCCATACCTAAAACCATAAACTTCGCAGCTTCCATGATTAAATTTGTTTCCATAATACCCTCCGTGGTTACCACCATGTTATTATTGATGTAATAATATATAAAAGTTGCTTTATTAACATTTATACTTATCTTTCATTTTTATTAAATTTAAAAATTTATTTGTTTTTTTTATAGTTTATAAAACCCTATCACCTAGTTCATAAATCATAGTGTCAAGTTTTTGAATTAAGCTTATTACATTCTTTTTTGTTTTCTTGATTTTTTGTGCCACTTTGCATCCTTTTTCAAAAAATATGCCAAATTTTATATTTTTTTTTCAAATTACTTGAAAAATATTGCAATTTGTAATATAATTATGTAATTAAAATGTTTTAGGAGATAAAATGCTTGATGTTAATGAAATTATTGACAAATTAAAAGATATCATCAGTGCTGATGGTAAAAATGGCAAAGTTTTTGACAAAGATGTTGCTACTTCTTTAGAACTAAGCCAAGCTAATTTCGCAACTATGAAAAATAGAGGGAAAATCCCTTATTCAAATATCTTAAATTTTTGTGCTATTAAAAAAATCTCAATTAACTGGTTACTTTACAATCAAAACCCAGGTTCACTTGTAGATTCTACAGATAAATATTGGATTAAATACTATCCAAGTGTAAATGTAAGTGCTGGTGGTGGTGCCTATGAAGCAGAAGAAAACTATGAATCATTAGAAGTTCCTCCATATTTTATTGATATGTTAGGAGGGAAAGAGAACTTGAAAAATATTGATGCTATTAATGTAGTAGGGGACTCAATGGAACCAACACTCAATAATGACAATATAATATTTGTTGATAAAACAAAAAACGATCCTTCAAGAGATGGGATATATGCATTTACTACAAATCATGGATTATTTGTAAAAAGAATTCAAAAAAGAGTTGATGGAAATTTAGATATTATCTCTGATAATAAAGACTATCCTTCACAAATATTAAACAAAAGTGAAATCACTGTTGTTGGTAAAGTAATTAGTTCTTTTGGAATGGTATATTAAAAATTAGAAAAGCGTAAATTGCTTTTCTAATTTTTCTAATGTTCTATTTAATTGATCTAAGCTATATCCTATAATATATGCACAATTAAACTCATTATTCTTTAATATATCTTTTAATTTATCTAAATCATCTACAATAATTTGTTTATTACTTAATTTTGTATTATAAGTTGATGTAATATAAATAGATTTACCATACTTATAACTATTTTCTAAATAGTTTATTTCATTTACTAATAATTTATCATTAGTTTGAGATATTAGAAACTTATCACTTTTTCCAAACTCAGTAATTTCTAAATTTTTATCTAAAAAAAGTGGTTTGAAATGTTTTAAGTTTTTAAGTTTTGATAAATCTATATCTTCATTTATAAAATTATATACAGATATAAATTGAGGAATATATATACTTGCTAATTTTAATTTAGGAAAATAAATATCATTATAAGTAAATGAAACTTCAAATAATGAGTGTTCAGTAAAGTTAGATACTCTATATTCTTCACTATTAAACCCTCTATTATTAGGATATATTTTATCTAATAATTCTCTATCTTGACAGAAGATATAATCATTATTTTCTATCTCATCAAGCTCTTTCATAAACTCTTCTAAATCATTAGACAAAAACTTAATACCTTTAGAAGAAGAACTAGCATAAATATTTAATAAATCATAAGTAATTGAATCACAATAATATGCTTCAACATCAAAATGAGCTAATTTAAATCTAGTTAATTGTATTAATGCTTTATTAATATCTGATACTTTTATCCATGCAATCTCTTCATCAATTATTGGATGAAGACTCTCTAAGATAACAGCGAAAGCACCATTTTCAACAGCAACTTGTACATCATCAATTTTTTTTGCAATAAATAAGTCTCCTTCTTTTACTTTAGAAGGATCAGTTTTAAATGAATATATAAAAGAGATAGATGGTTGATTTAATAATCTACCATCTATTATATCTATTAAAGAGGAAATCTGCACTAGCTTATTTTTGTTCCAGATTTTTTAGGTGTTTCTGGTCTAATTAAAGATAAACCATTTTCATCTTTAGCTGCCATTAACATACCTTCAGAAAGCATACCCATTAATTTTGCAGGTTTTAAGTTTGCTACTACACAAGCTTGTGTCCCAACTAAATCTGCAGCATTATAGAACTCTTTGATTCCTGCTAAGATTTGTCTATTTTTCTCTTCACCTACATCAACTTGAAGTTTTAATAGTTTTTTAGATTTCGGAACTTCGACAGCTTCAACAATTGTACCAATCTTTAAAGTAGTTTCAAAGAATTTATCAATTGTGATTAAGTTATCAGGCTCTTCATTCTTCTCTTCTTTTTTAGACTCTTTCTTCTCAGCAACAGCTTTTGATACCTCTGTTGGTTTTGCTTGCTCTAATAAGATTTCTTCAATTCTTGGGAATAACTGCTCAACTTTTGTAATTGTTGTATCAGCTAATATCTCTTTGTTTTTGATTAATTTCTCATAATTTGCAGTTGAGATTTCTAATCCTAAAGATTGTGCAATTTTTCCAATCTTCTCTGGCATTACAGAATCTAAAAGTAGGGCAACTCTAGCCATGATATTAGTAATTAAGGCTACTAATGCCATTGCTTCATCTTCTTTACCTTCTTTCATTTTAGCCCATGGCTCATAATCACCAATTGCTTTATTTGCAATAGTTAATACTTTCCAGATATCTTCTAAATATCTATTGATTTGCATTTTGTATAAATACTCTTCAATATTTTCTAAAAGAGCTTCAACTTCTTCAAGCTCTTTTTTATGGAACTTTTCAACATCTTTTGAAGTTACTTTGAAATCAAAATATTTACCAGACATACCAGAAATTCTATTTAATAAGTTTCCTAAATCATTTCCTAAATCAGAGTTGATTCTGTCCATTAATGCTTTTTGTGAGAAATCTCCATCTTGTCCGAAAGGAACTTCTCTTAACATGAAGTATCTAAATGCATCTAAACCATATGCATCTGCAACTTCTTTAGGATTAACAACATTTCCTTTAGACTTAGACATTTTCTCACCATCTCTTGTCCACCAACCGTGTGCAGCAATGTGTTTTGGTAAAGGCATATCTAAAGACATTAAAAATGCTGGCCAGTAAATAGCATGGAATCTTAAAATATCTTTTCCTACTAAATGAGTTGAAGCAGGCCAGTGATTCATATTTTCTTCATTTCCACCAAAACCTAATGCAGTAATATAGTTCATTAAAGCATCTAACCATACATACATAACGTGTTTTGGTTCATTCATTGATTCTGGTAGTTTTACACCCCAATCAAAAGAAGTTCTAGAAATAGATAGATCTTTTAATCCACCTTTTACAAAGTTAACAATTTCATTTTTCTTTGATCTTGGTAAAATACAGTCTTCATTTTGTTCATACCACTCAATTAATTTATCTTCATACTTAGATAACTTAAAGAAGTAAGACTCTTCTTTTACAATAGAAGTAGGTCTACCACAATCTGGACAGAACTGCTCATCAACTAATTGTTTTTCAGTAAAGAATGTCTCACATGATACACAGTAGAAACCTTCGTACTCACCTTTATAAATATCACCTTTGTTAAACATAGTTTCAAAAGCTTTTTGAACACCTATTTTATGCTCAGCGTCAGTTGTTCTAATAAACTTATCATAAGAAATATCAAAATCATCCCATAAAGCTCTGAATTTACCAGATACTTCATCTGCGTACTCTTGTGGAGTTCTTCCTCTTTGTTCAGCACTTTGAGCAATTTTTTGACCATGCTCATCTGTTCCTGTTAAGAAAAATGTTTTTGCACCTGTTAATCTAGAGTGTCTAGCTAACATATCTGCAATAATTGTAGTATATGCGTGACCGATGTGTGCTACATCATTAACATAATAAATTGGTGTTGTTATATATACATTTTTACAAGTTTCTTCCATTCTTTACCTCTTTTATAGTTTATAATAATTTTTAAAATTCAAATCCACCGCCAGAACCTTTGTTCATAGATTCATAAACAGCTATTACATATTTTTTTCTAAGTTCGCAACCAAAAAATTGATCACAAGGAGTACAAGAATCTAAATCCTTCGATTTTTGACATTCATGTAACTCTTTTAGTTTTGCATCGAGTTTGATATCCCACTCGTCAATAACTATATCTTCATTAGCCATGTTGTTTGTAAACTTCTAATACTCTATTAATTTCTGAATTTGATCCAAAGAAACATGGTGTTGTATCATGGATATGTGTTGTTTCTACTTCTAATGCTCTTTTATGACCATCAATAGCTTGTCCACCAGCTTTTTCATAAGTAAATGCAAATGGGAAAACTTCAAATAGTTGTCTTAATTTACCTTTTGGTCTATCAGATGTTCCTGGATATGAGAACAATCCTCCACCTTTAAGTAAGATTTGGTGTAAATCAGGAACCATACCACCAGAATATCTTAATCTATATCCATCATTAAAGATATCATCTACCATTTGTTTATGGTGTGGTGCCCAACAGCTTTGAGTTGAGCCTGGAGCTTTTAATTTACCTTTTTCACCTAAAACAATATTTTGGATGAACTCAAATTTACTATGAATTAATCTATACATTTTTACATCATCAATAGCAACAACCATTTCAACTCTTGGTCCAAATACTACATAAATTGATGCAACAATATTTTGTGCATTAAACTCATTTTTATAAATCCCGTAAATTGAACCAACTGATAAGTTTACATCAACTAATGACGAACCATCTAATGGATCATAAGCAATTAAGTACTCTCCATCTTCATTTAAAGGAATAATTTCTTCTTGCTCTTCTGAAACAATTGCTTTAACACTTGGAATTTGTTTGAAAATATCTTCAATAATTTCATCACTTGCAATATCAAGTTTTAATTGAGTATCTCCAGTAGAGTTCTCTTGTTCACTTTTACCAGTGTCACCTGTTTCAATTAAATCTTTAATTTTTATACTTGCTTCTTCAACAGCTTTAATAATATCTTGCATATTTACACTCTTTTTGCATTTTGATTTATCCAGTTAATTAACTCATCTGGATTATTTAAGTCTAGTTTATCAATAGTAGATGGAATATCATTTTCATCAATAGTTTCGTCACATGCTATTGCATTTGTTACAGGGAAATAAGTTTCATCTAAAGAGTTTCTAAAAATAGAAATTCTAGGAAGAGGTAAAGTTTTTAAACCTTCTACTAATAGATAATCAAAATCCTTGAACAACTCAATCATTTCATCAATTGTTGAAGTATCTCTTTTTAATAAAGTAGTTTTGTTAGGACTCACAACTGCAACATCTGCACCTGTTTCACTAAATTTATAAGAATCCTTACCCGGCTTATCAAATCTTGCTTTATCCTTTGGATCATGTTTAATGATACAAACTTTAAACCCTTTATCTTGAAGTATATTTGATACTTTAACAATTGCTGTAGTTTTTCCACTATTTGATGGGCCTGAAAATGCCACTGCTAATCTCTTTTTATTCATAGCCAAGATTGTATCTAATTTGTAGTTAAATTTTATTTAGATTATTAAATAAAAAAAACTCTCTAAAGTAAGAAAAACTAGGAAATATTAAGGAATTAAAATTTTAATTTCTTTAACAGCATTTTTTACATAATATTATTATTTTTTAAAGGAGATACCATGAAAAAGATATTTATAATATTATTTGTTATTATATCATTTGTAAATGCTGCGTCATTTAGTAAATCAAAAAAGATTTTACTTAATAAAATATATTTTGATAATCAAATTTCATTTTATTGTAAAAATCCATACGAAGTAATTGATAAAAAAGCATATGTTACTCAAAATGAAGAACTTTACACACCAAGAAGAGCTTATTATAAATCAGGAAGAGAAAATACAAGAGCCAAAAGAATTGAATGGGAGCATGTAATGCCCGCATATAACTTTGCAAGACATCTTCAATGTTGGAGAGAT
>Ga0070724_10002493_pt1 | contig 10166 bp, 6 predicted proteins | sample tdDd001_FD_67278 | JGI IMG/M metagenome (GOLD analysis project Ga0070724, IMG submission 67278) | Marine sediment microbial communities from the Atlantic coast under amendment with organic carbon and nitrate - tdDd00.1 | ecosystem: Environmental > Aquatic > Marine > Coastal > Sediment | place...
AAGGCATAAATATATGGTAAGTGTAAATAATTTTTCAATTGCATTTAATGAAACTTCTATATTAGAAGATATAAGTTTTGATGTAAATGCAGGTGAAATTGTAACTTTACTTGGACAAAGTGGTTGTGGTAAAACAACAATTTTAAGATCTATTGCAGGTTTACAAAGAGAACATGGTGGAAATATCTGTATTGGTGATATATGTGTTTCTTCAAAAGAAGTATATAAAAAAAATAGAGAAGTAGGATATATTTTCCAAGACTATGCATTATTTCCACATCTTAATGTTGAAGAAAATATTGTTTTTGCATTAGATAAATTATCTAAAAAAGAAAAAAAACAAAGAGTAGATGAACTATTAGAACAATTTGATATTTTATCACATAGAAAAAAGCAGATACATCAGTTATCAGGTGGGCAGCAACAAAGAGTTGCCATTGCTAGAGCGATGGCAAATAAACCAAAAATTCTACTTCTAGATGAGCCATTTGCAAATTTAGATTCACAACTTAGATATAAAACAAAAGTATGGTTAAAAAATTTAATAAAAAAACATAAGCTAAGTGCTATTTTGGTAACTCACGATAAAAAAGAGGCATTAACTATTTCAGATAAAATTGGAATCATTCACAATAAACAACTTCTTCAATTTAACAAAACAAGTGAAATATACAATAATCCAACAAACTACTATACTGCAAACTTTTTATCTGAAATAAATACAATACCAAATGAAATAAGTAAAGGCCTAGGTATTGAAGTAAATAATGATACACAAGTTTCAGTAATTTCTGTTAATGATTGTAAAATTACAAATGAAGAAAATAATTTTGAAATCGACATTTTAGATATCTCTTTTTGTGGAGAGTATTATGAGATAGTAGCAAAACTAAAAAACTACCCAGATAGCTCTAATTTGATAATTCATCAGAAAAATATTGACTTTGATGAGAGTCAAAAAAATTGTCTACAAATAACAAAAAACAATATTAAAATAATTTTTAAATAATCTAAAACTTTTAAATTTATAATTTAATTAATTTATGTATAATATGAGAATGTATAGAAAAATTCTCATATTATTATTTATATTTATCACTACTGTTAATGCAAATCAAAAAAATAAAATTACTTTACAATTAGATTGGTTACATCAGTTCCAATTTGCTGGATACTATATGGCAAAAGAGAAAGGATATTACAAGGAAAACAATCTTGATGTTAACATTAAAGAGTTTGATTATAATGTAAATTTATTAGATCACGCACTAAACAATGATGCCTCTTACAGTGTTGGAAAATCTTCACTTATTATTGATAGACTTCAAGGTAAAAAAGTAGTTTTATTAGCTGCTATTTATCAAAATTCTCCAATGGTTTTATTAAGTTTAAAAAAATCTGATATTAAAACAATTGATGATTTAAAAAATCAAAGAATTATGTTAACTCCTGATGCAAGGTCAGCTGCTAGTATTAACTCTATGATTAAGTCTCAAGGAGTAAAACTTGATGAAATAAATTTTATACCCCACTCTTTTAAACTTGATGATTTAATTAATGGAAAAACTGAAGCAATGGGTTGTTATTTATCAAATGAACCATATATATTAAAACAAAAAGGAATTGAGTTTGAAACTTTTAATCCTAAAGATTATGGTTTTGATTTTTATGGAGGGATTTTATTTACTTCACAAGAAGAGTTAGAAAAGAATCCTACAAGAGTAAAAAATTTCTATGAAGCAACTATTAGAGGATGGAAATATGCCTTTGAAAATATAGAAGAGACTGCAAAAGTAATTTTTGATAAATATAATACTCAAAATAAAACTTTAGACTCTTTAGTTTTTGAAGGAAAGGTACTAAAAAATTTAGCAAAATTTGATGAAAACCTACTTGGAAATATTGATGAAAAGAAAATTCAAGAGTTAAAAAGATTATATTTAGTTCTTGGTTTTACAAAAAACAGTGATTTTAAAATTGAAGAGTTTGTTTATAATAAAAATAAGATTTTATTTAGTAATCATGAAAAAGAGTATTTAAAATCTAATGATATTACTTTAGTTACTAAAGCCAATAAAGTTCCTTATTCATATAAGACAAATGATGAAATTTTAGGAATGGAAGTTGATATATGGCAACTTTTACAAAAAAAGTTAGGTGCAAACTTTAATACTGTTGAGATTCCAAAACACAATCAAGTATTAAGTTCAATTGATACTAATAGCATACATCTTAGGTTTGATTATTCAAAAAGAGATTTAGATAAAAACAATTATGTTGAAAGCGATCCTATAATAAAAATATCTATGGCTATTGCAACTTTAAATGATAAGAATCTAATCACTGATTTGTCTATATTTAAAAATAAAAAAATAGCTATATTAAAAAATGATGTACTATATAGAAAACTAAAAACAAATTACCCAAGTATAGAATTTATTGAAGTTGATTCAACAAAAGAAGCAGTAAGACTAATAAAAGAGGAAAAAGCATTTGGTTTAATTGAAGATATTTTATCTTTAACTCATTATATAAATAGTACAAATGAAAATGATATTAAACTAACTGGAACATTGCCTTTTGAATTAGAGTTAAAACTAGTAACTACTAAAAACAATGAAGTAATCATAAATATCTTTAACAAAATCATTAATCAAATAACTCAAGAAGAAAAAAACTCTATTACTCATAAATACCAACTTGTTTTATATAAAGAAGTTAGTGATTACACATGGATTTATAAATTTATTCTACCTTTATGTTTATTACTTGTGATTATTACTATAGTAAATGGCAAAATGAGAAAAGAGATTAGAAAAAGAAAACATGCAGAGAAAGCCTTAGTTGACTATGCAAATAAGGATAGTTTAACGCAAGTATTTAATAGAAGAAAAATAGAAAAAATCATGAATGCTCAAATTAAAGAATCGAAAAATGATGAAACTACTTTTTCAATTATATTCTTTGATATTGATAACTTTAAAATGATAAATGATAATTTTGGACATATAAGAGGAGATAAGGTATTAATCTCTATTGCTAAAATTGTTTCTTCAAATATTAGAAGTAGTGATTTCATTGGAAGATGGGGTGGTGAGGAGTTTATTATTATACTTCCAAATACTAACTCAAAAGATGCATATACTATTGCTTCAAATTTAAAAGTACTAATCTCAAATTATAACTTTGATCTAGAAAAAGCTGTTACATGTAGTTTTGGTATCACTGATTTTAAAAAAGATGATAGTAAAAAAGAAATGGTAAAAAGAGCAGATGACGCTATGTATTATGTAAAAAGAAATGGGAAAAACGATATTAAAGTAGATTAAAAGATAAGAAAAAATTCTTATCTTTTATAATTGATACTTCTTAACTAATTCATCTGAAACATCAATAATTTTTCTATCTCTTAAATCTTGTAAAACTGATGGAGTACAATCTACATCATCTGGCCATCTTCTTTTGAAGTTATCAAATGAGTTTTTATTTGTACCATCTAAACATACAGTATTTGAATCAATGTAAATATCTCTATTTGAATCAATATTATTAACAACTCTCCAAACTAACATATAAGCATTTTCTACATCATTTTGATTAGCTGCATCTACAATTACTAAAATCTTAATGTGTTCATATAATGGCTTTAAATCTTCAAATAAATGCTTTTGAGATCTTGTTTTATCAACAGTTACAACTGTTACTGGGTTTTTAGTATGAGTAAAGTATTGTTTTAACTCTTTTACTTCATCAGTGATTGATTGCATTTTAAATAATAGCTCATCATCAGCTAATACAGTAATACCTGATTCTTCAATTTCTTCACCTGTACAATCAAGTCCTAGTTTTCCACCAACTGCAAATTTAGGTGATGAGTGATCAAGGGCATCTACTACACCTCTTGAAATCATTAAGTCATCAATATCAATTCTATTTAAAATATATTCTACTACTGCTTCATGGTCTGTTAAATCAGGTGCATCCTCATTTACAAAAATTGCATGTTTAACAAATGACATTTGCCCTACTCCCCAGAATGCGTGCATCATTTGTTGAGCATGTCCTGGATATAAAGTCTTAATCTTTGCCATAATTAAGTTATGGAAAACACCATTTTCTGGCATATAATAATCAATCAAATCAGGAGCTGTTGTTTTAAGTAATGGTAAGAAGATTCTCTCTGTGGCATGTCCCATATACTTATCTTCTAATGGTGGCTTACCAACAACTGTTGCTAAATATGTTGGTTTTTCTTTTGAAGTAATTGCAGTTACTTCCATAAATGGATACTCTTCTTCAAGTGTATAATAACCAGTATGATCTCCAAATGGTCCTTCAATTCTCATTTTTGATGGATCAACAAAACCTTCAATAATGAAGTCATTGTCTCTTGGTACATAAATATCATTTGTAATAGATTTTACTAATTGAGCATTTTTGTTTTTTACAAAACCATATAACATTAACTCAAAAATACCAATAGGAAGTGGTGCTTGTCCACACCAAATATACATAGGGTCACCACCAATACCAATAGATACAGGCATTTTTTTACCAGCTTTTTTATATTCGTGGAAGAAGTGATTTGAATCTTTATGAATTTGCCAGTGCATTCCAAGTGTATTATCATCATATACTTGAAGTCTATACATTCCTAAGTTTTTCATCTCACCATTTAATGAAGTTGTATAAACTTGTCCCATTGTAATAAATGGACCACCATCTTGCTCCCAAGTTGTTAATACTGGTAAATCAGACAGTTTTGCATCAGCTCCAAGTTTAATTACTTGTTGACACTCACCTTTTCCTTTATTCTTTTTAGGAATTGTGTTTTTTAAAGAGAATAGTTTTCCAAAAGTTGATAATTTTTCACTTAATGTTGTAGGTGGTTTCATCTTTAACAGACTCTCTATTTCAGAGCCAATTTTATCCCCATCACCAATAAATAGTTTTACTGCTTTTTCATTACAAAATACATTCATTAAAACTGGTATGTCAAATTTTTTACCATTTTGCTTATCTACTACATTTGTAAATAAAACAGCTTTTGAATCCTCTTTTTTTACTTCTACATATGCAACATGAGGAATCTCTAAATTAATATCTAACTCTTCATCAATTACTCTTAATAAATCATGTTTTTTTAATAGTTCAATTGCTTCTTTCATTTGTTTTCCATAAGACCTTATAATTAGTATAAAACTTATATCATTTTATCTATAAAAAATAGTTTATAATAGATGCTTTATGTATCTTTTATTAAATTTAATCATTAAAATATTATCAAGGGAAAAAAATAATTCTCAAACTAATTATAATAATGGGAATGTTTATCATAAATTTCAAAATTTATGCAAAACGATAATTAATATTAATATCACAGTAAGACTTTTTGAGTTATAATCCACTTAACATATACTTGTTTTGTATCTTTTAAATACCTTTAATGAGTATAAAAACTATAAAATTAAAAGATTAAATGGAGATAATTTAAATGAAAAAAGTTCTTATTAGTAGTGTTGTAGCAGGTTTATTAGCAATTAGCGCAACAGCAGCAGATACTTATGGTCCTTTCCCTGTAACAGTTAAAGGTTACGAAGGTAAAAAAGAAAATTCAGTTGCATATACAGGTCAAATTGCAAGACAAACTTTAGAGAAATCTCTAAAAAAATTAGCAACTCAAGGTAATGGAGCAGCTAACCCTGAATTAAAAGCTAAAATGTTAGCTTATTATGCAGGTAAAGATGCAGGAAGAGCTATTATTGACCCAACTACTAAGGGTGAGTTTAAAATTAAACAAACAAAAGTTGATGAAATTTCAAAAGGTAAAAACTTAAAAGGTAAAACTTACAAAGGTTTAATCAATGGATTCCCAGGTCAAATGACTGGTCCTGAAATGGTTGAATTTTTAATTGAGAAAGCATCTGCATCAAAAGGTGGATATGATCCATTAACTGGATACAAATATGAGCAATTAATTTCTAAATTCTTAATGGGTGGTGTTGCATATTCTCAAGCTGTTGATAACTACTTAGATGAAAAATTAGAAGCAAACAAAAACCCTAATAATAAAGCATACAAAGCTGGTAAACACTATACTGGTAAAGAGCATGTATGGGATGAAGCATTTGGTTACTTTGGTATTCCAGCACACGCTTTAACTTTAACTCCAAAACAAGTTGTAGCAATTGCTAAGAAAAAAGATTTCAAAGCAGCAGATTACAACAAAGATGGTATTGTTGATTTAAAATCTGAGATGACTTTTGGACCAGCTTATTATGCAGCAGGATTTGATGCAAAATCTGGAACTAAATATATGACTACTATTACTCAAGCATTTATTGATGGTAGAAAATTAATCACTTCTGCAAAAGGTGAAAAATTAACTGATTCTCAAAGAGCACAATTAAAAGAGTATGCTAACGTTATTAAAACTAACTGGGAAAAAGTACTTGCTGAAGCTGCATTTAAATATGCTGGAAGCGTTTACAAAGACTTAAATGTTATCAAAGCAATCGTTGATGGAGCAAGTGGAGATATTAGAAAAGCATTCAAAACTTACGCTAAGCACTGGGGAGAAATGAAAGGTTTCTTAATGGCATTACAAACTGGTGGTAAAGATTTAGGTGCTACTGGTGTTAAATTAAACAGATTATCTGGATTTGGACCTGTTCTTGTAACTGGTGGTCAAGTTACTGGTATTGATAAAGATGGTAACTTTGAAATCGGTGGAGATATGACTATGGAAAGATACATGGTTGAAATGGTTAAATTACAAAAAGTTCTTGCTGACGAGTTCGCTTTAGAAGCAAAACAAAAAGATATGACTAAAAAATTAGCATCTATTATTAAAACAATGGGTGAAGCTGGTCACGCTGAAAACGACTAATCATTAATATATTATGATAGAAACATATATCCAACCATTCTTAAATGAATGGTTGGAGTTCTTCACAAGCCCTCAAAAAAGAGTCTATTGGCTATACATGCTTACTGCACTTTTTATTGGATTCACTTATCTTTTATATACTAAAAAATCAGCAAACATAGCATTTTCAAAACTATTTTCAAAAGATAATTGGTGGTCAAAGACTGCAAAAGCTGATTATAAAGTACTGTTTCTAAACTCAATTATTATGCTTTTTGTTCCCAAACTACTTACAAAAAGTGTTGTAGCTTTTGGTTTATTTTATACTTTGACAGATTGGATTCCTAAAAATGCAATGTTTCAAGGTATTTTTGAAGATTGGGTGGTAGCTACTTTATTTACAGCTACTTTGTTTATAGTTGATGATTTTGCAAAATATTGGATTCATAGATGGCTTCATACAATTCCTTTTTTGTGGCCATATCATAGGGTTCATCACAGTGCAACAGCATTAAACTTTTTTACAATCTTTAGAACACATCCCGTTGAAGGTGTTCTATTCTCTATTAGAACAGCTCTTGCGCAAGGTTTTGTGCTTGGGGTTTTCTTTTTTCTATTTGCCGAGCAAGTAACCTTACTTATGCTTTTAGGAGCAAATGTATTCTTTTTTGCTTTTAATATATTAGGTTCAAATCTTCGACACAGCCCTGTAGCGATGCCTTATCCAAAATGGTTGGAAAGATATTTAATGTCACCTGCACAACACCATATTCACCACTCTAAGGCTGTAGAGCATAAAGATAAGAACTTTGGGATAGTATTTTCATGTTGGGATAGATGGTTTGGAGGTTTTTGTCACTCTCAAGCTAATATAGAATTAGATTATGGAGTAGGAAATAATTTGGCAGATAAAGAGCATACTTTAAAAAAGTTATACTTATCTCCTTTTAGTGATTCTTATAAGCTCTTGAAACGAACTCTTAAGAGAAAATCTTAAGACTCATTCCAAGCAATTAATCCTTTTGAATCAATATCAAAATTAATCTTCATATGCTTTTCAATTTGTGTAAATGGCTCTGCAATAGCTGAAATTAAATAATCTGTATTATCAGCAGTATATTTAACAATAACCTCTTTATGAGAACCTATGAAGCTTATATGCTCTACTGTTCCATGATAATTACCGTCATTACAAATACTTACTAATTCAGGTCTAATACATAAAGTTCCACTACATGCTTTATAATCATTTTCACTTGTATTTATACCAAAGATATTATCAACACCATTTTCATCAAAATAAGTATCTATTACAGTAGCTTTCCCCATAAAAGAAGCAGTATCTTTACATGTGGGTTTCCAATATAATTCATGTGGAGTTCCAACTTGTGTCATCTTCCCACTATCTAAAAAGGCAATTTTATCTGATAATGCAAGAGCTTCCCCTTGGTCATGAGTTACAAAAATAGCTGTTGTATGAGTTTTTTTGATAATTTCATATATCTCTAATCTCATCTTTTCTCTAAGAGATGTATCTAAATTTGAAAAAGGCTCATCCATAAGTAATAAAGCTGGCTCTTTGGCTAAAGCACGTGCTAGTGCAACTCTTTGTTGCTGACCACCTGATAACTCATGTGGGTATCTTTTGTCATATCCTACTAGATTTACTATCTCTAAAAGCTCATTTGCTTTTTGTTTTTTATATTTACCTTTTTGACCATAAAGTCCAAATACAATATTTTCAAAAACTGTTAGATGTGGGAATAAAGCATAATCTTGAAAAACTAAACCTATTTTTCTTTTTTCTGCTGGTAAATTGATTTTAGAATCAAATACAGTTACTCCATCAATCTTGATAGTTCCACTCGTTGGTGTTTCTAATCCCGCAACAAGTCTTAATATTGTACTTTTACCACAACCACTTGGTCCTAAAAGAGTAAAGATTTCACCTTTTTTTACACTAAAAGATAGATTTGAAATAACTTCAACGCTATTTCCATAATCCATAGTTACATTTTCAAACTCTAAAAGTTCCATTTCGTCCCCTTTTTTATTATTTAGCTGTTTTAGTCATAGTTTTCATAAGAAGAATAATTGGCCCAAGACCAATTAAAACTAATGCTAAAGCAGGAATTGCCGATTCTTGTAGTTGTTCTTGTCCTACAAGTTCAAGGGCATAAATAGCCAATGTATCAAAGTCAAATGGTCTTAAAATCAATGTTGCGGGAAGCTCTTTTAGAACCTCAACAAATACAATTAAAGCACCGGCCATGATACTTGGTCTTAATAATGTTAAGTGAATTCTTTTTAGAATTCCATAATTATCACTACCTAAAGTAGAAGCAGCTTCATCTATACTTCTTGGAAGTTTTGAATAACCACTCTCTAATGAATTAATAGAAATAGCCATAAATCTTACTACATATCCATAAATTAATGCAACAATTGTTCCACCTAATATTAAACCAGTACTGATTCCAAAGCTTCCTAATGTTTTAATTAGTTTAATATCTAACCAACCAATTACTATTAAAACACCAACTGCAATAACAGCACCAGGAATTGAGTATCCTAGCATTGCAATTTTTTGGATAGTTTTATTAGCCATATTATCTTTTCTTCTAGTATTAAATGTAATTAATAAACTAAATATAATTGCAATAAAACTAGAAATACCAGCTAATACAAAAGAGTTCCACATAAGAGATAAAAAGTGGTCATCAACTACATCACTAAAGTATCTAAAACTCCAAATTATCATCTGAACAAATGGCATTAAGAAACCTAAGAAAATAGGAGTAAAACATGCTAAAAATGCAAATGTAGCTTTAGTTCCACTAAGTTGTATTTTGCTTACTGGTCTATTGTGTTTTCCAGATGCATTGTATTTTTTTCTACCTCTAAACCCTCTTTCAATTACTATAATTATAAGAACAAAAACCATCAACATAGCTGCTAGTTTAGCACTTGATTCTTGATCTCCTAGTCCATTCCATGTTCTAAAAATACCAATAGTAAAAGTATCTACACCATAGTGATTTACAGCACCATAATCACTAATCGCTTCCATTACAGCAAGAGTAGAACCAGCAATAATTGCAGGCCAAGCTAAAGGAATTCCTACTTTTCTAAATAATCTGTATGAACCAGCACCTAATGTTCTAGCAGATTCTAAGGCATGGGCAGATTGATTAAGTAATGAAGCTTTTGAGATTAGATATACATAAGGATATAAAACCAATGACATAACTATAATAACACCCTCAAGCGTTAAAATATCAGGGATATATACATCACT
>Ga0070724_10002495_pt1 | contig 10159 bp, 12 predicted proteins | sample tdDd001_FD_67278 | JGI IMG/M metagenome (GOLD analysis project Ga0070724, IMG submission 67278) | Marine sediment microbial communities from the Atlantic coast under amendment with organic carbon and nitrate - tdDd00.1 | ecosystem: Environmental > Aquatic > Marine > Coastal > Sediment | place...
TTTGAGGTGTCTGTTCCGTGTGATCTTGCCATTCTAGAATGCTACTATTTATAATTAGTCCTAATAATACACAAAATAGATGAGATAATGTTTGGTTAGATCTTTTTTTACAAGGCAAAACCAAACTAAAAAAGAGGAAAGTGTATACTACATAACACATATAGAATATTGTTTTTGGAACATTTACATGATTTTATTTCGGGTTGCATTTTTATTTGTCTCCTTAAATTTAGTCTCTATTTTCTGTTAAACTTCCTTAATTCCGTTCTTTAAAAATAGAATTCTTGCAGATTCATATTTTATTCCTACATTTGCAGACCGACCAGGCGGTCAGCGTATAATTAAAATTGATTTATGAATAAGAAAGATCTGATAATAGAAGTCGCAACGAAGTTATTTTCGGAGCGAGGATTTGATAAAACACCGATATCTGCCGTTTGCGAAATGGCAAATGTATCTAAAGGACTCGTTTTTCATCATTTTAAAAATAAGAATGAATTATTGAGAGAAATCTTTAAGAAAACAACAAATTTCGTTGTTGAAAAGAATCAATCTATTCCTGAAAATCTTTCTCCAAACGAAAGGTTAAGAGAATTAATAGATGGAGCTTTTGAACTAATGAAAGAGAATAAGTTGTTTTTTAGATTGTATCTGAATGTGATGTTTCAGCCAACTACCAGAGCTTTTTTAGATGATCTGATAAAAGAGAGAGCAGCTATTTTATTAACGAATACGGAAGCACTTTTTAGCGCAATATCGAAAGAAAATAGCGAGTTAAAAGCTTACATGCTTATTTCAGATCTGGATGGAATTGGAATGAACTATATCTACTCTTACGAGGATTATCCACTGGATTTGGTCAAGGAACAGTTCATAAAAAGATATGTTTCAACATAGAAGAATTGGATATAAGAAATTATTGCAAAAGTTAAGGTGCAATCGCACAAAGCGAAGAAAGGAATAATGGGCACTGATATGTTTTCATCTTTAAACCCATTGTGAGGAAAATTTTTGCAGCAATTTCATCTTTTTCATCAATACAATGAATGGATGGAGAAGGAAATAAGAATTAAAAATGTCACGAAATAAAATTTTAAGAGAGAATCCACAGGAATCATTTATTTGTGCGTCTTGTGGCAAAGGAATTTCACCAATAGAACTAGGGGGAAAACACAGAAATCATTGTCCACATTGTTTAAATAGCCTGCATATGGACATTACTCCCGGGGATAGACGATCGAGCTGTAGAGGGATCATGAAACCCATCAGCATATATGTACAAAAGAATAAGGAGTGGTCAATTATTCACAAGTGCGGCAAGTGCGGAGTAATTAGAATGAACAGAATAGCAGCAGACGACAACGAGTTGTTATTGCTTACCATGTCTGCCGAACCACTTTTGTCTCTACCATTTCCTTCAAGCACTATTCTTTCTACTTTACACAAATTAAGTATCGAGAAAGGAGGCGAAGATGTGTACTAAAATGAAACTTATGGCACGCATTGTTGAAAAACAATACGATACCTACAAGGTAGAGTTAGCATCTGAAATAAAAGAGGCTAAACTTAAAGGGAAATTACTTTATGGTATAGATGAAAAACATGAATTTCCTTGTGTTGGAGACTGGGTTGAAGTTGAAGAACGTGAGAGCTTTGTGCTGATTGAGAAGATACTGGAACGAAAAACAAAAATTTGCAGAAAAGCATCGGGTGGTGTTACCAAAAATCAAGTAATAGCGGCCAATGTTGATTATGTAGCGATTGTTTTAGGACTTGATGGAGGTAGCAACTATTCCGATCGATTACTGGAAAGGTTAATGACCATTGCTTGGAATAGCGGAGCCACTCCCTTGTTAATCTTGAATAAATCAGACCTTAACGAACAGGCTGAATTGGTAAAATTACAGGCAGAAACAATAGCGCCAGGTGTTGATATTATAATTAGTAGTGCTAAAAATGAAACGAGCGCGTCCGACATTCTAAATTATCTTACAAAGGGAAAAGTTGGCGTTTTTATTGGTCCTTCTGGAGTTGGAAAATCAACCCTAACCAACCTATTGTTGAAAAAGGAAGTTCAACTGACCAACGAAATTCGAAAGAAAGATAGGAGAGGAAGACATACTACCTCCACATCTTATATGTTTGAATTGGAAAATGGTGCTTATATAATTGATTCTCCCGGCATAAGAGAAGTTCAGGCCTGGGCTGAGGAGGAAGATTTGGATGATGTATTTAGCGAAATAACAAATATTGCACAAAACTGTAAGTATAATGATTGCAAACATCAGGGAGAACCTGGTTGTGCTGTACAGTCCGATTTGGAAAGAGGATACATTACTCCTGAACGTTACGATAGCTATCTGCATTTGAAGAAAGAACTTGCTTTTTTAAACCGACGCAAAACAGAGAGAAATGGTTTTCTTGAAAGACAACATGCAAAGCAATTTAGCAAAATGGTAAAGCGGAAGATGAGTAAGAAACAAGATTTTAACAATCAAGTGAGTTCGTAATGAGTCAATTGGTGAATACACAATTTTTAACACAAGATTTATAAATTACAGAATATGATTTCGATAACAGAAAAAAAAGAGATTCAGGACTTGCACTTGCAAGCATTTGGAAAAGAAGAAGGACCATTAATCTATGATATGGTTGGCGATATGCTGTCCGATCCTGAAACCATTTCAATAAATTTGGAACAAGAGGGTAGAGTAGTAGGAAATGTTCTTTTTACACCCTTTAAACTTAATGATCACACCGATAAAAAATGTTATTTACTGGCTCCTATTGGAATTTTGCCGGAGATGCACGGACAAGGATTAGGAAAGGAGTTAATTGATAAAGGTATAGCGCATCTAGAATCAATGGATGTGGATGCTGTGTTTGTTTTGGGTTATCCTAAGTATTATGGCATTAGAGATTTTTACCCGACTTGGGTTTGTCTTCCATATCAAACAGAAGTGAAACGTATTGATGCATGGAAAATGAGAGAGTTAAAATCGGGTTCTATGGCAGAAGTAGGCGGTACATCTGAATGCTGCAAGTCTATGCAAAAACCAATGTTCTGGGATTTAAATTATGAACCAGGAAATCAATAATAGATTTTAACCTGAAAGTATTTGCAAAGCACGAGTTAAAAGCTCGTGCTTTGTGTTTACTATTTATAACTAGTCCTAATAATACACAAAATAGATGAGATAATGTTTAGTATACGCTAAATTGTCCAGTTAATTTTCAAACTAGATTCCCATTATTGGAGATTCAAAAAGCTTTTGTTTTTAATAATAAACCCCGCTAATTAACGGGGTTGTTGTTATGAAAAAATTGCTTCGTTATTAATTTCTATACTAAATTTTACTTTAGCATTTAATGCCTTCATTATATCCAAAAAAGTGGAAATGGTAATGTTTCGTCCTCCTTTTTCTATTTTGGATATTTGAGTCTTATCCTTTCCAACCAACTTACCCAATTCTTCTTGCGTAAGTTTTTGATGTTTTCTTAGTTCTTTAATCTTTGTGGCAAGAATATCCAGTTTTAGTTCATCTTCGAACTCTACACGTGCCGGGCTATTTTTAGTCCCGATATGCTTATCAAGCACTTCATCGTGAGTGTACAGCTTAAGTTTCCCTTTCTTTTCCATATCTCTGTCTTTCTGTTGCTCTGTAAAGTATTTATTAGCTATCAAAATAGTCTTTTCTAATAGCCTCTGCCTTGCTTATTTCTTCTTTGGGTGTTTTTTGTGATTTCTTAATAAAACCATTTGTGCAAATAATAAGTGCTTTTTCTGTATGATCCCAAAAAGCAAGCAATCGATACTGAATTTTATTGTATTTGGTTCGAAATTCCCAAATATTGTCATTCAACTTTTTTAACAGTCCCGAATCATTCGTGAACTTTGCTTTTTTTATATTGTAGTGAATTTTATTCCTGGCTTTTTCGTCAAGTTTATCCAAGAAATCAACAACATCGGCAGTCATTTTCACTTCAAAATTCTCCTTCATAATTGGTAGAATATAAATGTATTAAAGTGTGTGTAGCGTTTCTCACCTATAACAAAAGTAATAAAAGTTGCCATATATGACAACTAAAAAGTGGTCTTTTATTGCAACTATTGTTATTTGTAATGTTTTTCGTGGCTTGATATTAATAGGCTTTAGGATAAAATCAAACCTGACAACTTAGCTTACCTCACTGCTACCGCACGAGTTCTCTTGTGTAGTGTTGTATTTGAAATGGAACACGATGAAATCGCGCACCAGTAGCGATTAGGTTAATGGCTTAGCAACTACTTACTCGATAAGCGTTTTGGTGTTTCTTTAATTTCTACTTTATTTGAATTTGGTTTCAGATATACCTTATTATTTTCAAAATCAAAAGCTACCACGAAATGGGAGAAAAAACGATTCCCTATTATTCCACAATATTTTCCAGATTTACCACCAAACATTTTCATTGCTACAATATATTCTCCTTTACAAGAAATATTACCTACGTAAAATTCGTTAGGCATTATAATACCCAATTTGGTACGAGGGTTTGGTTTGAACTTCGTAGTATCTTTCAACATCATTCTATCTGAACGAGTCACAAAATCTTCAACTTCTTCTATGTCCCGATTTACAAATAAAGCATTGGGAGCTCCTAGATCCAATAAGAAATTTCCTTTAAGTTTTTCCTCACTGCCCAAAGAGTCATATACGGTTAAAGTGTTTGTAAAAAAAGGGCCTTTTACATTTTTATCAAACCCAACTTCATATGACTCGCAGTTTTCCGATAGTTCTTCTGGTTTTTTATCTACAATCATATACTTAGCATTGATATTAATTTCAGTTATACCAGGCAAGTCTTTTAAAGGAAAAAGTATATCTTGATTTTTCCAGGATTTTATATTGGAAACATCGGCAACGAAAGCATCTATAACTATATTTTGTCCGAAAAGATGAAGAGTATCCTTTATTAAATAGGAAACTTTCGTTTTACTTGTGTTCCCCCACATTCTTACAGCAGTGTTTTCGGGAGCTTTTTCAAATTTCACTAGTCCCTTAAGGTGTTTCAATGCATAAGTTTCACTTATTAAAATTTTTGGAAAACCTGTTTCCAACATTACTTTTGTTTGTATCGAATCGTTCAGTTGCCACTCTGAGATTAAATGACCCGATTTTACTTCTAATGGTAGTCTCACTTCTTGCGCCTTTAATATGCTTGGAATACAAACAAGAAGAAAATATAATGTGATTGTTAATTTAGTTTTCATATAATTTTTGTTTCTAGTTTCGTTGGCCGTTCTCGTCACAGCACGAGTCCTCTCGTGTGGTTTTATTTTAGAAAGGAACGCGATGGAATCGCGCACCAGCAAGGGTGTTTATTAATCATTTTTGTACAATTTCTCATATATTTCCATGTCCCAGCCTGGATAACATGGAAATGAATTTCCACCTCTTATAATTTTTCCATTCTTGTATTTAATGAAAGCTTTCGGATTATAATCAGAATCGAATGTTATCCAATCTCCATGTTTCTTACCGTTCTTCCAAGTTCCTTGACTTTCAAAATAACCGTAGTATTTAAAATTAATTTCGATACCATGTTTCTTACCATTCTGATAGTCGACAATTTGCCTTATTCTCTTGTTTTGGTAATAAAAGCATAACCTCCCATGAAATTGATTATTGCCTTCTTCATCTATTCGGAAGTTTATTTTGTATTTTATGTCTCCATCTGGATAATATGCTTCTAATCTGTATAAGCGTTTTACTTCTACGTGTTTAGCTGCATTGATTTTATCTAAGTTTAATGAATCAATAATTCTAAAATATTCAACTTTTTTGGATTCATTTAAAGAAACGATAAGAGTGTCATGTGACACCTGCCACTTTCCTTTTTCATATTTATCAGCGTATTCATAAATTGGAGTGTAGTGTGCTGTTGAGTCAGGAAAGAGTCTTAAAAAATACCCATGAACAACACCGCAGGACTTTGACCAATATTTACCACTCAAATCTGTCTGACCGGTAAGGGTAGACAAAAAACTCAGTATAAATGCGATGTTTAAAATAAGTTTCTTCATTTATATTTAGGTTATCGTAGCCCTGCACATAACGGTTTTGCTAAAATTTGAGGGCGAATTGAAACTGCCGCCTTATCAAAACCGCTGCCGTTTAAAATTTTGTTGTATTATCAATTTGAGCGTCACCACCCTTTAATTTTAACTTTTGTTAGCGTTTCGTTATTTATTCCTTGTCAACCCACCATTTATTATTTGGCAGTCTTAATGATAAATAATAAGATTCCCAACCATTCTTTATGTATTTTTTATTCACACTAAACTCTCCAGCTCCAATATCAAAGTTTCTACTATCAGGAATTCTGAAATCTCCCCAATTACAATTCTTAACTATATAATTGTCATAACTGCTCCAAATGCCTTCAAATTGATTATTTTTATAACCATCTGCGACGAACATTAGTGCATCATATTTCAGTGTGTCATTTTTGTCAATATAAAAATGTGTTGTTATTTGTCCTTTGAAAAAACCTGAATTTTTCTCATTAGGATTCTCGTAAAACTGGTAAACTCCCTTAACAAAGCCCTGTTTGACTCCAGGAACATCTCCATTTATATAAGTTTTACATTCGTTTAAGTTAATAAGTCCTTGAAATGTGCAAACATTTGATTTCACTTTTGTTTTTCCATAAACAAAGTACTCTAAATCCTTATCTGGATTTTTAATTACTGAAATAAGTCGAATGTAAAATCGTTGAAAATCATTACCAATATAACCTAATGGTTCAGGTCTTTGAATCGTTCTTTCTCCATTTTCCACTTCAAATTCCTCTAGAGTTAATAGAGGAGAGATATCATAGTATCTTATAGTATCAATGAAATTCAAAGTGTTATTCTCTTGACTCAATAAAAGATTAGTAATGAAAAAGAGAGGTATTATTAGGTAATATTTCATTAGTTCTGATGTTTTATTTATAATGAACGCTAACGGTCTTGCTAAGTTGCGTGGGCGATTTCGAAGAATTTTCCCTTCAAACTGCACGGAAGCAAGCCGATTAAATTTACTTTATTATATTTTGAGCAAGACAAATTGAATTGGCTTGCTGGTGTTTGTTAATTGTACAAAACTTTCAAACTGCTCATCAACGCCCATGAAATTTAGCTTTTGTTGTGCGTTCGTTTTTTATTTCCAGAACTCCCAAGGTCTTTTATTTTGTTTGTCCTTCCATTTTTTAAAACGATGATCAAGTACTTTTCTTATTTGAGCATAATTATCCCAATTGTTTTCAACATGATATACTGTCTCTAAATTATTTGCAAGTGTATTTGCATAATCATCGAAATATTTGTCAGTTGAATAATAATCTTCAGTGAATCGGATTCCAATACTATTTAGATCTTCATTCCAAAATTTCCCGTCACAATAGTCAAACAGAAATTCTCGACCAGATATAACTTTGGATTTTACTTTAGAAATTCCCTCTCCTGATTCCTTTGAGTGACATTCTCCAATCAAGTCAGAGTCAATAATCCAATTTAAATACATCCCAATATGAGTACCTCCATTTTCTTCAGGTATTCCATGTGGAAAATTATTCCCAGAGTGCCAATCAACTCTATCAATGCTGCTCATAAATTCTAGTTAAAGTTCTTTATTCTTTAATTTTAAAGGGTTTCCACGGTTCATCTATTTGACTTCGTTCTGCTCCAAATCCAATAGGCATCTCATATAAGTCATTTACCGAATCATCAATTTCAGTCATTTCATTTAGGCTGATAATTTTTATATTATCATCATTGTGGTCAGTCTCTCCACATAAAAATTGCCAACTTGAATCTTCTTTGTCATGACTTACAAATAATACAGGTCTTTTTTTATTCATGATATGGTCACAAACAAAACAGGCAGTGTTCTTAGGTTCTTGAAATCTATATTTATTCCTAATCTTAAATAATTTTTTTAGCATTATTTTCTTCCTTTAGTTTCGGAGCTTTCGCTTTTTCAAAATGACGCACAACTTGTATATAAACGCAATCAGTTACGTTTATTTTTCTAATCTCTGTTGATTTTATACGTTTACACAGCCGATATGGGAATGTATGCGTAATACAATCAATTTTAAGTCTACCAATTTACCAAATCCCGAATACAATAACATCAATCTCATAATAAAATATTACACGTTTGTTTAATTTTATTTCATCCTAAATAAAAATGGAAACGTTTTGGAAGTGTTCGGAGCAGTTTGAAAATATGTTTGTAGTGTTTCTAACTTTACAAAATCGTGTTTGTGCTCAGAAAAGATCTTTTGAATCTCTCAACGCGACTTAAAGCTTCAGAACAGCACCTATTTGTAGGAAAACACGATTGCAATCACCAAATCAGGTCTTATTTGAACGAAAATGCGGCTTCAAGTACTAAAAAAGACCTGTTTTAAGGGCAAGCAATCGTGCAGGGGCGAAAATCATATGTGAAAAACAGGAAAACACGATTGTAAAGCCGAAATTAGGTGTAGTTTCTTGCTGAAAAGCGTGTTGAGCTTTTTGTAATACCTTATTTGATCATTGTAATCGTGTTTAATTGTTTTTTATGAACAATTAAAATTTCTAAATTGTGTTGAGGAACCTATAAATGTTTGATGAGTGCCTTGCAATTGTGTTGAACTGCATTTTAAACCCGTTCAAATTGGATAAAAATGCGTTTGAGGATTGTTTTGGGTTCAAAAATCATCTAAAACTCCTGTTTCTCTATCTAAAATAATGTCAAATTTATTTAAAATCAAAACAAACAGTATAATGTGCGATTGTTTATAATTTTCATGTATAGCTGAGTCCTATTGAGCTATGTGAGTATTGATTATTTGTTAAGTATTCTTAATTTGCTAAAATTTAACCTATGGTATTTATTGTTATAAAATATCTTCTTAGCTTTAGTAGTATTCAGTCCTAATTATTAAAAAAAATATAATATGGATAAAGTATATCATTATTGTACAAATCAGGAAGTATATGTTCTTACGGGAAACATTCTTGCTGCATTTGCCAAGGAAGATTGGAGTAGTGATGCAGTACTTACCAAATTAATTGCGGTGTTGACTGAGGAGAATGAAACTTTTGGTAAAATATTGAGCACCTCCGATTCAAGTGAAAATTCCAGAACTTTAAAAGAGTTGGATAGCATTGCGGATCAAGCCTTTGTTTGTACCAAACAGTTTTTGTGGGCTAATACCTTCGATCTGGACGAAAACAAGGCTGAAGATGCCACAAGGCTATGGAAAGATGTATTTGATAAGTATGACTTGCAATTGCATCGTAGAAGCTACGAGAATCAGATGGGCTTAAGTCAGAATCTAATAGATCATTTAAAAGATGCTGATTTAAGAGCCATCATGGATGGTTTGACCGGAGTGAGTCCACGATTTGATTTGTTTGTTACCTCTTCGAACAATTTCCGTAACAAGTATCAGGAAATTGCAGAACAAGAGGCTGCAATGGAAGAAATGGCTTCTCCATCGACACAACGCAGTGTTGTTCGAAAAATCATCAACGATCAGTTGTTAACTTACATGGGTGGTGTTGTAATGGCAATGCCGGAAAAGTATGACGAAATTGCACGCGTACTTGAAGATTACATACAGACCACAAACACCAAAGCACGGACTCGCAAAACCTTGAGTGAAAATCAGGAAGAGCCCGAAGTTGAGGCACAATAAAATTGATTTAGGGACTGAATAAGATTAAGGATAGGTGAGAGCCTATCCTTGTTTTTTGTTAGAAACTCACCCCAGCCAGAGGGATGTTTTCAATTGTAGAATTTATCTTTTTCGAACGTAATGGCTCTGAACCATCTCTTTCAGATAGATTTCTGTATGGGTATGCTCAAATCTCATTTCATTTGGCAATTCTGCAAATAAAGGAATTCCACCGCCCAGAAGGATAGGAATGGTTGTAATGATCATTTCATCGATTAAATCTTCCTGTAAAAAGCTTTGCACGGTTTTGCCACCATCGATATACAGGTGATGGTATCCCTTTTGATTGAGATTTTTCACAATATCGGTAAGCGTACCAGATACGATTTCAACTTTCCCGATGTAATCTTTCGGAACTTCTTGCAGGCTGTTACTCAAGATAAATACAGGAACCTGGTAGGGC
>Ga0070724_10002496_pt1 | contig 10156 bp, 2 predicted proteins | sample tdDd001_FD_67278 | JGI IMG/M metagenome (GOLD analysis project Ga0070724, IMG submission 67278) | Marine sediment microbial communities from the Atlantic coast under amendment with organic carbon and nitrate - tdDd00.1 | ecosystem: Environmental > Aquatic > Marine > Coastal > Sediment | place...
GACGGGCAGCCTAATCGAATTCACGCCCGAATTTAAATGCGATAAGATCTACTATGCCTGCGACCTAGTTTGGAAAGCGAACACCCAACAAGGCCCCGCAATGCGATTTTTATTAAAAGAGCTAACCAGTTAATCCAACTCCCTTTGTCAGCACTCGCACCTATTCGAAAAGCGAATAGTACCTAACTCAACATATTCGACACTCTCGCTTAGTATTTAGCCATACCAACAAGGCACCACAAATTAACGACTCAACTACTAAGCGAGCATATTATGAAAACTTCAATCAAAGCACTAGCCGTTACCATTTCTTTAGCCACTACGATGGGCTTTGCCAACGCCGCCGCACTAGAAGCGGTTCCGGGCCTCAACACCGCGCAACCTTTCTACGCACCGGAAGTGTTTGTTCAACAAGACTCCGTTCCTACCATTGATTTACAAGGTGTTCCAGCTGCCGAGCAAGGAAAAATCATTATGCAGCAAGCAGGTGACAAAATTGAGCTATTCATTAAAAACGCTCGCCGTAAATTTGAAGTGATTGGCTTAGATGAAATCAAACTGGCAAAACAGCTTAATACCACGTTCGACAACTCAAAAGCGCTGAACCCGGAATATATCGCCACCCTAGAATCCATCGCTGAGCAAGTAAATATTGATGTATTACAGTTATTTGCTCTCGCTCAAACCGATTACGCTGTCGTGCAACTGTTGCAAAAAGGCGGAAAAACCGACGTGAAGAATGGTGGATGTACTTCAATGGCCTTCACCGAAACGGGCATCGTCGGCCAGACCAACGACCTTGCGAGTTTAGATGGTGGCGCAGCTATCATCTTGAAGAAAGATGACTCGATTGTTGCCATGACAGGTTTTGCGCCAGCAGGACAAACACTGGGCAAAAATGTTGGTGTGGTGATCAATTTCATCGGACATGATACCGAAGGGGTGGCGATCGATAGTAGCATGGCAACAGATATGGGCGCTCTGGTCGATGCGGTAGCAAAAACAGATAACGTAGCAGAAGCACTAAAACTGGTTGAAGCACACCGCACTATCGTCGGTATCAACTTAACCATCGCCGACAAGTTTGGCAGCGCCGCTTCGGTTGAAATGAGTAACGACGGATTACTGATAAAAACCGGCGAGCAAGGGGTGGCACACGCCAACCACAGCTTACGTGAAGGCGGTGAAGAAGCTATGCGAGCAAAACTTGGTAAGACCCACCGTGAACAAACCATTGCAAGCGCCTTTAGCTTCTGGCGCCAAGAAGTAGCCGAGACTTTCTTAAAACACACACCAGAAAAGAATATCGACGCTATGAAGTACCTATTCAGCCAAAAACCAATTGCTCAAACAGCGGCTTACGGTAGTGATTTTATCACTGTAAACACCACTGTATTGGATACAAAAGAAGGCTGTATGAACTTTGCGGCTGGGGTATCAGAGTGGAATGACTATACTCAGGTTTGTTTTGAAAAATAAATTAACCAACTGAAAATAAACAAAAATCCCACACTGACTAGGTGTGGGATTTAACTAAAAACCAAATAGGGGGGCCAGTTCGTCTGCCGAACTGGCTTTGGCTAACATTAGTATGCAACGATAAAAGAGGATAAAACAGAGTAAAATCAAAGAAATAATCTTTCCTCTTTTATGTAATCACCTTAACACTCCGCCAAAATTTACATTGTAAATTATTTCTACGTCTCGATTCGAACCCATCACGAGAAACACGAGTTATCGTTATAAAACAAAAACTTATAAAAAATCGCTCCGCAAATCACTTCTCAAACTATCGGTTATACTTCCCGGCCTCAAAATCAGCCCGCAATTTATGAAACTTGGCGCTTGCTTTTAGCTTGGCCATACCAGAATCGAACTGCTCCTGCCAATATCTCGCTTTAGGGTGCGCTTTAGAAAACAGTACATGAAAGTTTGATATAAAGATTGGCGTCGAGTCCATAGTGATCTCTTCTCGCTGTTGCGCTGAAAAATGCTGATTGAGAATATCGTTGCCACTCTCCTCGCCAATCAAAAATAGATCGATTCGCCCTGCAAGCAATTTACGCATATTTTGTAAGTCGCTACCAACAAACTCGCCAGACAATATTCCTTGATCGACAGCATCAAGGATTTTTTGGTCATAGGCGTAACCACGGGTTAAACCAAAACGAAATCTAGTTAAGTCTCTATAACTCTTCCAATCACCTAACTCGGTATCTACTCGATGAAAGATATTTACCGCTTCGGCAATAAGCGATTGTTCGCTGCAATAGAAATCCAATTTCCGTTCTTGAGTACAAAACCAAAAAATCGACACACCATAATGACCCAAACTTGTCTCTTCAAGACTGCGAGCCCACGGCATGTACTCATAGTCGACCTCTATCCCTTGCAGCCCATAAGCTAAGCGTACCAAGTGAGATACATAGCCCTCATGCGGTAAGTTATGTCCACTAAATGGTGGGTACTCGCCAGAGGCTACCGATATAGTCTCGTTAGCGAGTGTGGGAAGAGATAATACTGACAGCAGCAACCAATGCACCAATTTCACATAGCCTCCGTCGCTAAGGAAATATGTTGACTCCCATAAGTATAATCAACCTGAGGGCCTCAACCGTTATATTCCAGCTTACAGACGATAAAAAACCGCCAATGACATCATCACTGGCGGTTCAAGCGTTAAGTCAAATGGAGAAGATTAGTCCACTTTAAACATTTGCTGGTGGAACAGCTGATCCACGATTTCATTGGAGGTAGAGCTGGCTGAAAGATCTAATCCTGATAGATCAATGGTCTCCATCGAGATGGTGCCAGTACTGCCTGAATCCGTTGTAACTGTTAAATCAAGTGTATGCTCCCCATCAAACTTAGCATTGATATGACCAAGCAAATTGTCCATTGGGGAAACAGTACTATCTGACGAAAGAATGTCACCTAAGTCCAGTTTATCTTCACCTAAATGGAAGTCTTTGATCACATCCTTTGAGCCAGTTGCACTCAACGAAGCTTCATTGAAGGTAAAGGTATCTTGACCCGCACCACCTGTAAGAATGTCATTTCCTAGCCCACCGATTAAGATGTCGTTACCGTCACCGCCAACTAGGATGTCATTGCCTGCGCCACCGTCTAAAGAATCTTCACCATACTGACCGAGAAGAATATTGCCAGTATCAGTACCTAAAAGGATATTAGCATCGTGATCACCAACTACTGCACTACGCATAGAGACACTTGATTGTTCATCACTATTTCCAGACAAAGTCAAAGTAAATACATTATCACTTTCACCACCTTTGCCGTCGCTCACTTTAAACAAGAAATTAAGATCAGCTTTTTGCTCGTCTTGAAGAACAAACGTTTCGCTTTGGGTAAAGCTATAACTACCGTTTGAAGTTACCTCTAAAGTGCCAAATACCGTTTCTATATGCAGACGTCCATCTACGATTTCAGAGCTAGATACAACTGGCTGTTCAACATTCACATCTTGAAGATCGGCTCCCAGTAGAGTAAATGCGTTGTCATCCAATGAGATAGTTAGCACGTCACCGTCAGCATCCTGCGAACCCGCAAGTAACTCGCCAACAACAGGAGCCGGTGAAATGTGATTCAAGTACTGGCTTAAGTTTTCGCCAGAATCCACATACACCACTTCGTGACTAAGTTCATCCATCGCCTCTGCCACCTTCGGATCACCTTCAGTGGCAATACCAATTCCATAAACTGTTGCCTTACTATCCTTAATGTAATCTTGCCAACGTTGGTCAAGGTCCTCTGCAGGAACAGAGTCTTCTTTAGGGTTCGGCGCACCATCTGAGATAAAGAAAACTGTGTCATGGCTTTCAATCGGCTGTTCGTTATTCAACAAATCCCAATCAAATTCGCCATTTTCATCGAGTCCATCTTGCCATGGATAGCGTTCCCAGTTTGATGATGGAGCCATTACAGTTTCTAAGGCTTGACTATAATCTGTATTAAGACCTCTGCTATCAATCCAGCACCAGTTATTAACATATTCGTTAACATCATTCCTATAATCAAGATCTGTGGGCTGTCTTCCATTGAGCTCTGGCGGACGCGTCATATACTCAATATCACTAAGCTCATACCAACTTTCTTTCGTCGCTTCTCCAGCAAATTTCACCAGACGAACATAGGTATTGGAATCACCGCCTTCCGCGATCATTTTTTCAACCATATCATGTAACGCTTCTGCCGCTTTATACGCCCTCGATTCCTCTCGAGAAGCCAATACTTCATCAGGTAGGCTTTGATCTCTAACCGTATTCGTTCCATCAAACGTTCGGGTCATACTACTTGAAAAATCGAACACTACCGTTAGTTTATTAATTGGTTGTTGCTCTACTTCCGCATATCCTTGTACTGGTGTTGTACTCGGAGCATTATTCTCTATAACATTTAATGTGACTTGAGTTTGATCACTATCACTGCCATCACTAGCTTCAATTGTCAGTTGATGTTGCTGCTGTGCATCAAAGTCCAACTTAGCATCTTCTCGTAACCAGATTTCCCCAGTAGTAGAATTGACTTTAAAAGTGCTTTCATCGCCATTCACTAATTTATAGCTAACAGTGTCATTACCGTCGGGGTCAAAAGCAGCAACCTTCCCAACCAGAAGGCCCGCCTCTAGCTCAGATACATCAAATGAAATACTATCATTCGTTGGAGTGCCATCTATATTAGTACCATGAACTTGGTCTGCATCATTTGGGCTAATAAACTCTGGTGCTCGATCTTTGATATCGATGACGATCTCACTATTCGCTTTATCACCATCCGAATCAATCACTTGAACATGAAAGACTTCTTGCTGATGGCCTGACACATTCTCTGCTTTATAGTCATACCAGCCATTTTCAAAATTAACGGTCAAACAACCATGATCGGTGTCAATCGTTGCCAAAGGATTGTCTGAAAACTGACTTTGAACGTTACTACTGTCTGTTTTAACGATTGAGCCGGTTGACTTATCAAAGCTATATGTATCTCCACCAATAGTTACATTATCAACCCATTCAATTTCACCGCCATGAGCATCACTGATGTCACTTTGCAGCTGACCAGACACGGTATTAACCAACACTTCACTGATCTTCGCATCATCAGTAACGACAATAGCAGAGCCATTATCGGTTGCTACTGGCTTTAAGTACTCTAGTGAAGCGTCACTCCCAACACCTAGTGACCATATGTTGCTAAACGAGTTATCACCAACAGAAATAGCATTTTCCATTGCATGCTCTAAAATGATTTTTTCTTCTGCCAACGACGGAGCAACACGCCCATCAAGAAGATCTTGATAACGTTGCTCACTTTCAAAATCTGCCACCGTTACGCCTTTCATCAAACTCAATCGAGCTTTTTCAGCATAACTGTCATTCTGCGTAGTCCAATTAGTAAAGTCTGATGGCTTCCCGTCAGAAATAAAATATAGCTGGTTGTTTGTTCCTGCCATGACATCTTGGCTTGATGGTTCCGTCAATATGCCATTAATCTGTTCAATAGCTTGGTAGTAAGGGGTCCACGCGCCAGGTGATACCGTAGAGAAAAATGCTTCAATGTCTGCAGTCGAATCTAACCACTCTGACACTTGACCATCAGGGGCGCCTGCGTGGGTCGCGATACGAAACTTAACATCCCCAAGTTCGTCATATTTATCAAACATGGTTATTATGGAGTTTTGTGCCAAGTCCCAACGCGTAATGTAGTCACCATTATCATCCTTTACCCACTCATCCATTGATTCAGACGCATCTAAAGCAATAACAACAGTATTAGTTTGAAGATCGACATCGTTGATAACATGGTGATGAGATACGGTTTCAGGTACTGAATCTATAACTTGTAGATTTAATATTGCACTATCAGTTTGAATACCCACCTTCAACATTACGTTAATACCAAGCTCTAACTTATCTGCACCCTGTTGAGAATGATCCAGCGGCATAAACTGCTCAACATGATAATGACCTGTATCGCTATCAATTGTTGCTTGTAGCACCACAACTCGACTGGCATCGGGGCCAGTAGTGTAGCCTATCAAGGTCCCTTGATCATCGCTCACCTCAAACACTACTATTTCGCCGCCTGAAGTCAGTCCATCTAGAGACTGTTGTGAGCTAAATTGATACAGTTCACTTTCTGCCGAGCCAATTTCTGCATTTAAATCTCCCTGTACCTCTACCGAGCTACCAGAATCAATCAGGGATTCGTGAAGCGTTACTTGAGCGTCGCTTATCGAAATGACTTCTCCTATCAAGGTTACAGTCACTTTCGCGGTATCGGTCAGGCCATCAGCGTCTTCGATTTGGTATTCAAATTCAACGGTTTTGACTTCACCTGTTTTTAGCTCTTGCTGATCTTTTGGCAACAAGCTTAGATATTTAGCAGAATCAAAAACTAGCTTCCCGTCTTGCAGCGTTAGATACCCATCTTGTGGGTAGTCGATGATTGTCAAATCATCATTTTCAGGGTCACTATCATTGGCCAATACATCGATAGTCAGTGTGCCTGTAGCGTGTGTATGATACGTATCATCAAATGTTGTAAGGTCCGCGTTAACTTCAGTAATAAAATACTCTGAACCTTGGGGATCGACTACACCATCTTTATAGCCGATAGTAGACATCTCGACGCTATCGAAATAGCGACCATTCGCATCGATGGTTACAGTCTGAGAACCTTTGCCCGTTCCTTCAAATACACCCGTCGCAACAACTTCACCTTGGTAATATGCTTTCCACACTCCACGCTCAGTACCCGGCTCCCAACCACCATCTTTTATCGCCGACCATAGGTTTTTTACATCCACTTCAACATGATTAGAGAGTTGCCCATCAGCGAAACTAAAACGCATTGCTTCGCTTTGCTTCGTTGCATCATCGTAGCCTAATTGGTCATTTTTGACACCATCAGTACCACTATCTAAAGTTGAACTCACCCCAAAGCGATAATCACTACCTTGAGCATGTTCAACCTTGTCGGCATCCGCTACTTTTGCACCAGTATTAGTATCGATAACGTAATAATCGACTTTAATGTCATCGCTTGAGTCCCAGTTAGCTGAATTTAAGGTTTTGGTTTCAGTCGTAATACCTTTGTCATCAATAGCAACTGGCGCTTCGTTAATATCATTAATCGCGACATCGACTTGAGCGGTATCTTTAATCCCCTCTAGATCCGCAACTTCAACATCTAATTGATAACTGTCTTTGGCTTCGTGATCGAAGCTCACGCCCGCTTTCACGCTCACGGCGCCTGTTTTACTGTCGATATCAAACAGATCTGTGTGATTTTTTAGAGTGTAAGTCAATGTGTCGCTATCGTCCGCATCGAACGCTTTAACTTTACCTAGAGTTTGACCGCCTGCTAGATTTTCGTCCACGTTAAAGCTGTAGCGATCGTCATCGATGTTGCCCAGCTCATCAAGACCTTGGGCGTTGTTGGTACCGCTAATAAACTCTGGCGCTTCATTCAGATCGTTGATGGCGACATTCACCTGAGCGGTGTCTTTCAGGCCTTTGCTGTCGGCAACATCTACGTCCAGTTGATAAGCGTCTTTCGCTTCATGGTCGAAGCTCACGCCGACTTTCACGCTCACCACGCCTGTTTTACTGTCGATTTCAAACAGATCTGTATGGTTTTTCAAGGTGTACGTCAACGTGTCATTGGCATCCGCGTCGAACGCTTTAACTGTGCCTAACGTTTGACCACCTGCGAGGTTTTCGTCCACGTTGAAACTGTAGCTGTCATCATCGATGTTGCTCTGGTCATCAAGACCTTGAGCATTGTTGCTGCCGCTGATGAACTCTGGCGCTTCGTTCACATCGTTGATGGTAATGTTCACCTGAGCGGTATCTTTTAGGCCTTTGCTGTCGACGACTTCTACGTTCAGTTGATACGCTTCTTTCACTTCATCATCGAAGCTCACGCCGGCCTTCACGCTCACCACGCCTGTTTTACTGTTGATCTCAAACAGATCTGTATGGTTTTTTAGGGTATACGTCAACGTGTCATTGACATCTGCGTCGAACGCTTTGACTGTGCCTAACATTTGACCGCCTGCTAGGTTTTCGTTCACGTTGAAGCTGTAGCTGTCATCATCGATATTACCCTGACTATCAAGACCTTGAACATTGTTACTGCCACTGATAAATTCTGGCGCTTCGTTCAGATCATTAATGGCAACGTTCACCTGAGCGGTGTCTTTCAGGCCTTTGCTGTCGGCAACTTCTACGTCTAATTGATACGCGTCTTTACTCTCATGATCGAATCTCACGCCTGCTTTCACACTCACTTCACCTGTTTTGCTGTCGATTTCAAACAGATCTGTGTGGTTTTTTAGGGTGTACGTCAACGTGTCATTGACATCCGCGTCGAACGCTTTAACTGCACCTAACGTTTGACCGCCTACTAGGTTTTCATCGACGTTGAAGCTATAGCTGTCAATATCGATATTGCCCTGGTCATCAAGACCTTGAGCGTTGTTGGTGCCGCTGATGAACTCTGGCGCTTCGTTCAGATCGTTGATAGCAACGTTAACCTGAGCAGCGTCTTTTAGGCCTTTGCTGTCGGCGACCTCTACGTCCAGTTGATACGCTTCTTTCACTTCATCATCGAAGCTCACCCCGGCTTTCACGCTCACCACACCTGTTTTACTGTCGATTTCAAACAAATCTGTATGATTTTTTAGAGTGTAAGTCAGCGTATCGCTATCGTCCGCGTCGAACGCTTTGACTGTGCCTAACGTTTGACTGCCTGCTAAGTTTTCATCTACGTTGAAGCTATAGCTGTCATCATCAATATTGCCTTGATAATCAAGACCTTGAGCGTTGTTGCTACCGCTGATGAACTCTGGCGCTTCGTTCAGATCGTTGATAGTAACGTTCACCTGAGCGGTGTCTTTCAGGCCTTTGCTGTCGGCAACTTCTACGTCTAATTGATACGCATTTTTACTCTCATGATCAAAGCTCACACCTGCTTTTACTGTCACTACGCCTGTTTTGCTGTCGATATCGAACAGATCAGTGTGGTTTTTTAGGATGTACGTCAGCGTGTCATTGGCATCCGCGTCGAACGCTTTAACTGTGCCTAACGTTTGACCGCCAGCTAGGTTTTCGTCCACGTTGAAGCTGTAGCTGTCGTCGTCTGCATTGCCTTGGTCATCTAGACCTTGAGCATTGTTCGTGCCGCTGATGAACTCTGGCGCTTCGTTGAGATCGTTGATCGCAACGTTCACTTGTGTGGTGTCTTTCAAGCCTTGGCTGTCCGCGACTTCTACGCCCAGTTGATACGCGCCTTTCGCTTCGTCATCAAAGCTCACGCCTCTTTTCACGCTCACTACACCTGTCGTACTATCGATTTCAAACAGATCTGTGTGAGTTTTTAGGCTGTACCTCAGCGTATCATTAGCATCCGCATCGAACGCTTTGACTGTACCTAACGTTTGACCACCAGAAAGATTTTCATCGACATTGAAGCTGTAGCTATCATCATCTACATTACCTTGGTCATCAAGACCATGAGCATTGTTAGTACCGCTTATGAATTCTGGCGCTTCGTTCAGATCGTTAATCGCAACGTTCACCTGAGCGGCGTCTTTCAGGCCTTGGCTGTCTGCGACTTCGACATCTAGTTGGTAGCTATCTTTGGCTTCATGGTCGAAGCTTACGCCTGCTTTCACTGTCACAACGCCCGTTTTGCTGTCGATATCAAACAGAGCAGTATGATTCTTCAAGGTGTAAGTCAGCGTGTCGCCAGTGTCGACGTCAAACGCGTTTACTGTGCCCAGTGTTTGACCACCAGATAAGTTTTCATCCACGTTGAAGCTGTAGCTGTCATCATCAGCATTACCCTGGTCATCAAGACCTTGAGCATTGTTAGTGCCGCTGATGAATTCTGGAGCATCGCTACTACCCTTGATAGTAACTACGACATCATGAGTCGTGCCGTCGGCAGTAGAAACTTGAATGGTACGCACCACAGGATCGCTGTCCGCGTCCAACGCTTGTACGTCTGGGTGGTTATTGTTCAGCGTATACGTCCAGTTGCCGTCGGCATCGATGGTGAAGCTGCCGTAGTTACCGTCTTGCACATCCGTTTGTGGATTGAAGACTGCTTCACCCGCGTCTGGGTCAGT
>Ga0070724_10002497_pt1 | contig 10155 bp, 5 predicted proteins | sample tdDd001_FD_67278 | JGI IMG/M metagenome (GOLD analysis project Ga0070724, IMG submission 67278) | Marine sediment microbial communities from the Atlantic coast under amendment with organic carbon and nitrate - tdDd00.1 | ecosystem: Environmental > Aquatic > Marine > Coastal > Sediment | place...
AAGTGCATTCATTGGATATATCACTAAAGCTCGTACACCGTCATTTAACACTCCAGCATCCTTCTGATCCATCAAATGATTAATTATAGGAAGTAAAAATGATTCTGTTTTCCCTGAACCAGTACCTGTGGTTACAACGAGATTCCTATCTTCCGCAATTTTTCGTATAGATAATTCTTGATGCTTGTATAATTTTCTTTCATAAATTTTTTGGTTCCCATTGCTAGAAAAAAGTTTTCTAAACTCCTTGCTCATTATACCTTCATCAACTAATTCAGCAATGCTTCGACCAAATTCAAACGAATCTGAAAAATCTAGATATGGACCTTTAGCAAAGTAATATTTTTCCTTTATAAACTTCTTAAATTCACTCATGTATTCCTTGTCGTCAATATAAAAAGTTGTTTCAATATACCGCAAATATTTATTGATAATATTCTCAGATGATTCAATTGGATTTAGTCCCATACTACACCTCACTCATTGATTTCTAATGTTATTGTATCTATCAGAACATACTTGGTATCACGTCTTTCCTCACGCGGATTAATATAGTGTGTCTTTGTATCATAAATCAAGCCATCCTCATCACAGTCGATTATTTCAAAGGTTAACTTGTTCTTATTCGTACTAAGATGCTTCAATAAGAACGGATTATTGTTTGAAAAATACCATTCTTTAGTTTTACCAGTATAGCGATCTTCAATATGATATAAACCTTCAGCTTCATAATATCCTTTTCTCCTTGAAAATCTGACATCTTTAAGATAAAAATTGGATAGGGTATACGATACAGAATCACTTTCACATGAGATACCTTTTAAAACTTGATTTCTACAAGTTACAAGTACTTCATCACCGACTGTAAAACTTTTACTTATCAAAATATTTTTTCTATCAACTTCACCAAAAAAATCTTCTTCATTTTGGTATATTTCGATTTCATGTTTGTTATAGTATAAATTTAAATCTTGATCTAGTAGAGTTTCATCATGTTTTAATGTATAGCTTTTAATAACTCTTCCATTGGGCGAATAAATTATATTAACATTCAAATCACCTTCACCAATAAATTTCCAATTTGAATATAATCCTTGCATCAAGTGTCTGTTATCATAATATGCTACTGAAAAATCTAAAAGTGTGGGTCTTGAATAGATTTCCGTTAGGCAAATATCTTGATTTTTCAGTTTCACTCCAATCGTTATTTTACCTTGGTCTTCAATACTAAAAAGATATCCCAAAGCAAATGTGGTCTCATTAGACATACTCTTACTTACTACTTGCTCATATCCCATGTCGCTTACAACATGTAATTTATCGATTTTTTCTGTAAAGGTTAATTTGAATATATGGTCATGCAAATCATTTCGCCAAAGTGTATTTGAACTTTTCATATCAGAAGAAATATCATCCATTTCCCACTTTAACACCGGTAATTGTAAAAGCATTTCTAAAATTTGATCATTAAAATCTACTTCTACTATAAAAAAATGATTTTGAGAGAGTTTTAATGTTTGGGGAAATATCTTCTTGCCTACTAACTTTAACTGAGAAGATTCAAACGAAAGAAGTTTAGCTTCTTTTTCCTTGTAGTATATCTCTTTATCAAATTGATAAGTTATTAAGCCAACCATAACAAAATTAATGCTGAGACAACTATCATAACTTCCTTTTACTCGTAAAGTAATCTTTGATGGAGATCTAAGGTACTTCTCATTTAAATTAATGATGGCTAAGCAATCACCAGTTCCATCTGTAATATCAGTGAGTTTATAATCAGAAATATCAGCTAACTCATAATTACACCCATTAATATTTATGATATAGTCGTAAATGCATGTTTGATATTTCATTCTTATCCTAAATTCTGGATTATTCGAAAAGCACTCATACTCATTTCCATCACGATCTTTAAGTACAAGTTCTTGATATCTGTAACGATCAGAAACTCCTGCATTTAATTCAGCACGATTACATGTAATTGCTTTATCGCCAATTAATAGTAGACAATCATTGTGCATATTTAATGTGACAATTTTATAATTTTCTTCAGCAAAAACATCAAAATCATCATCATACAATATCTCATTATCTTCATTAGTTACAACACGAATCATTCCTTTTTTTATTTGCTTAGGATTTAGTTCATGACCATTTAGATCAAACAATAGAAACTCTCTATTTAAAATAGCCTTTGAATCATAAACAATATGTTCACCACTAATTATCCTATATCTTATTTTGGAATCAAATTTAGGTATTTCAATTGTTACCTGATTAGTTCTTAAAAACATCCTACTTTTTGTCAAACTTACTTCTTGAATATGTATTCTGTCATCACCTGTACATAGCTCAATTACAATTTTATTATCAGCATAGTCAGCATCTATTATTTGCTTCGGTATTTGCATGTAGAGTTTTCTTTCATTATAGAAATACTGTGCTTTATGAAACTTCACTTCCCTTTTCGCACCACTGTTTTTCAATGATTTCTTAATTTTGAATTTTGATTCAGTGTCATAATCGGAAAAATATTCATCAAATCTGTCATTCACTAAATATTCTATTCTAGCTCCATAATGCACTTGATGAATATAAAGTAATAATCTCTCAATAATAGGCGCTACAACTCCTGCGGCTTTTACGAATGCAATTCTGAAAGCTTTGGGCAAATGTTGCCTAGCAATCGTCATTTTTGAACCTTGAACAATAAAACTAATGTCATCATCATCTAAATATTTCGAAAATAATCTATGCATGTAGTGTATTAATTCTTCTACTTCCTCATCAATATAATCTTCTTCTAAATCCCTAAAATATAAGTCACTCAAAAAATCTAAAAACTTATCAATCATTGATGTTGGAATAATTGAATGGGTTAAAATTGATGTAACATACCCTTTATTCACTTTCCCTGTATGAAAATATAAATCATTATTTTTACAGAATGTCTCGAAAGTACTCTTACAGTAGTTCATTACATCATGGCTATCTAAACATAACTTTTCAGCAAACTCATTCCAAAATTGTCCATTATTATAATCCTTTATCGCAAAAGAAACTAACGCAAAAGAAATCAAAGTATTTCGATCACGTTTTAATAGGACTATTTCTCCTGCGATTAAACTTCTGGCAATAACTAGAAGTTGTTCATGACATACTGTATCAATATCAATACATCCTAAAAGAAAATCACTTTTTTCATTTTCTATACCTTCATTAACTTTTTTTATTAACTCTTCTAAACAATCAGGCAAAATCATAAACGCTATGTAACCTCCTATTCAGATGATACTAATCTAATTCATTAAGTATTTCCAATAGTGTTATTATTTCATCTTTACTTAATGTAATTCCTTTCCCCATCTTTTCATGCTCAGGAGCCCAGTCTCTTAAATCATATTTGGGCTCACGTCCATTCCATGATACTAAGTTTAATTCTTTCTTCCATCCCTTGGCGTTCTCAGAGAGAACACCAAGAGTTTCAATAATTTCATATTTAATGTCTGCCATTTAATTTCCTACTTTCTATGATTTATAATCCGATTCATCTTCAGCCACTCGATCATAATACTGAGCATTAGAATACGTAATATTTCCACACATTTTCTCAGCTTGTCTCATAACTACAACCAATGCTTTTTTCTGTTGTTCAGGTGGATAATCATACTTTTTAAGTAAGCGTTTTATGATTCTTCTCATGCCTGCTTGAGCGCTTTTTCTAATACTCCAATCGATTGTTACATTTCTTTGAATTGCAGCTGTAAGCTCTTGAGCTATTTTCTTTAATGTTTCATCTTCATAGAAGGCTCTAACGACCTCGTCATCTGATAAAGCATCATAGAAAGCTATTTCATCTTCTGTTAATCCAAGATCAGCTTCTTGTTCTTTGGCCTGTTTCATTTCATTAGCCATTCTAATTAACTCTTCAATTACTTCTGCATTTGTAATGGCTTGATTTCTATATTTATTAAGGGCTTTTTTAAGCATTTCCGAGAATCTTTCAGACTTCACTAAGTTTCTCTTTTCCATTGACTTAATGTTGCCTTCTAGAAGCTTTCTAAGCATCTCAACTGCTAGGTTTTTATGCTTCATTTCTCTTACTTCTTCTAGGAAGTCCTCCGATAAAATGGATACTTCGGGGCGTTTTATGCCCATAGCATCAAACACATCAATGACCTCTTCAGAGATAATTGAGCGTTCTAACATCTGATTTACCCTTGCTTCAATCTCTTGTTTTGATCTATTTGTTTCACCTCTTGCTCTAAGTTTTGATAGACTGGCTTTCACAGCCTTAAAATAACTTACTTCAAGGGCTTTTGATTTGCCTTCAATTGTTGCTGCACATAAAGAATGTGCTTTGGCCAATTCAATAGCAATTTGCTTAAATTCTTTTTGATCTTCTTCGCTTTCGCCAAGAATGTAGTCCATACCACCAGTTATAGCTCTGATACGCTCTACTTGAGAATCACCCATGTATTTCGAATAATCATATCCATACATCATATCTTGTAGAATCTCTAACTTCTCGTACATGATGCCAATAGCTACAGATGTATCAATACCAGTGTTCTTTCTATCACCATCGGTATATTGCTTTAAAGCGCGTTTTAAACTCTCTAAAATACCAATGTAATCAACGACAACACCACCAGATTTTTCTTTGAACACACGATTAACTCTGGCAATTGCCTGCATTAAGTTGTGACCCTTCATTGGTTTATCAATATACATGGTATGCATAGATGGTACATCAAAACCTGTTAGCCACATATCACGTACTAAAACGATTTTAAGTTCATCGCTATTGTCCTTCATACGTTTTGAAAGTGTATCTCTACGCTGTTTCCCACCAATATGCTTTTGGAGCTTTTCTTTATCACCAGCACTACCAGTCATTACAACTTTGATTTTACCTTTGTTGACATCATCATCATGCCAATCAGGTCTAAGCGCTGTTATCTCATCGTATAATTCAACACAAATACGTCTACTCATACATACGACCATAGCCTTACCTTCAATGGTTTTTGATTTTTCTTCATAGTGATTCACTATATCTTCAGCAAGCTTTTTAATCCTATTAGGTGAACCTACTATTGCTTCAATTCTTGACCACTTGGCTTTGTTCTTTTCACGTTCAATATCTTCCTGAGCTTCTGTTAAATCTTCAAACTCATCATCAATTTTAGTAAATTCATCTTCATCAGCTTCTAACTTAATAATTCTATTTTCATAATAGATTTTAACAGTGGCTTCATCTTCAACAGCTCTTGTCATATCATATGTATCAATACAATGACCAAATACAGCTGTTGTTGATCTATCTTCTAAGTCTATTGGTGTTCCTGTAAATCCAATGAATGAAGCATTAGGTAAAGCATCACGTAAATACTTGGCATAACCATACTTCACTTCACCTGTTTTGGCATCTGCTTTTGCTTCTAAACCATATTGTGATCGATGGGCTTCATCAGCTATAATAATGACATTCTTACGATCAGTTAAGACTGGCATTTCACCTTCTTCAGGCTTAAACTTCTGAATGGTTGTAAAGATAATGCCACCTGATTCGCGGTCATTTAAAAGGTCATACAAGCCATTAACTTCAACAGAGTTATCTTTTGCTTTAACGACACCATTTGTTTTTAACTTTCTAACATGAGCCTGTTTTGGTGTTTGTCGAAGAATGTCTTTTGACTTTGTAAATGTTGTAAATAACTGATCATCTAAATCATTTCTATCGGTAATCACAACAATGGTTGGATTGTTTAATTCTCTTACCAAACCAGCTGTATAGAATACCATGGAAAAACTCTTACCTGAACCTTGTGTATGCCAAATAACGCCTACTTTTCTATCACCATTTTCATGGGTAGCATCCTGTGTTTTGGTAATAGCTTTTTTAACTGCAAAGTATTGATGATAGGCTGATAAAATCTTTATAATAGATTTCTTATCACCTAGTTTCTTGCCATTTTCGTCTTTTTCTTCTTCACTTGATTCTTGAAATAATATGAAGTTGCTGATTATGTCCAATAATCTATCTTTGCCTAACATTCCTGTTAACAAAACTTCATATTGAGGCACTGACAACGGCTCAATTTTCTCACCGTCCACAGTACGCCAGTTCATAAAACGTTCTTCATTAGATGTAATAGTACCAGCCTTTGCGTTGATACCATCTGATAAAATACAAAAGGCATTATAATTAAATAGCGAAGGGATATCTCGCTTATAAGTTTGAATCTGATTATAAGCTTGTTCAATACCCACATCCTCATCACTTGCCGACTTAAGCTCAACAACAACAAGGGGTAAACCATTGATAAAGATAATCAAATCTGGTCTACGTTCCTCATTCTCAATGATGGTAAATTGATTCACAACAAGAAACTCATTGTTATCAGGGTTCTCAAAATCAACAATATAAGCCCTTTTAGTACGAATATTCCCATCTTCCTTAAAAGTTACTTCAATACCTTCTACTAACAGTTTATGAAAACTACGATTGTTCTCCTCAAGCATAGGGCTATTAAAGGTAATAATCTGTCTATAAGCTTCTTCCAAAGCAACATTGGGTAGATCTCTGTTTATCTTAAAGAGAGCATCTTTAATTCTTTGTTCTAAAATTACTTCTCTATAGTCTTTTCTCTCAGGGTACTGTCCATCAACAGAAATATCAGGTGCAAAGATATAGTCATATCCTAAACCCTGTAATATCTCAATGGCAGCTTCTTCTAACAAATCTTCTGTAAAATTCTCTAATAAGCTCAATATCATTTCCCCCTTTCTTTAATTATCTTCTAGTGGTACTCTTATTTCTCCTGACATTAGTTTTGGTAATAAAGTATCTCTTAACTTATTTAATCTCTGATTTTCTATTAACATCAAGTAAAACTTATTATATATATCTTTTGCAATTTGGTTATATCTAAATATGACATCTTCACTTGGTATTGCTAAATAAAGATTTTTCATATCTTTCACTGTTACATGACCTAAACCTGTTGTTTGCTTATTTGATGCTATTCTTTCAAAGACAGGATTTAGATGTTTGAGCACATTGTACAAATAATACTTATGCCCTTCCATTGTTGGTATAACTTTAAAAATATGTTGATTAAGAATTCCATCACCTTTATGCCATATAAAAGTATCTATTGATGTTTTTGGATTACCTGACCAAGAAAATAATATATCACCATCATAAATCAAATACTTTTCATTTTTTATAGTTTTTGTATATTTTGTAGAATCTATAATTCCATTCTTCAATTCAGCTATTTTTATTATTGGTAAGCCACTTTCCGTGTAATCTTTTCCTTTAAATGCAGCTCCATTTATATAATCACCTAAATCATAAAGTGCTTTAATCTCCCATCCCACAGGAATCATCCCAAGTTCACTTTCAACCATTTCACCACCACTTGATTTATAAGGTTCACCTTCTTCGTTCGGAAACTCAAAATCTACAAACCATTGTTTGAATATTGATTGTGCCATGTTTTCTAGGGTTTTATTGATCTGGTTGTTGGTTTCAATTTTTTTATCAACATCTGAAAGTATTTTTGATATAGACGTTTGTTCTTCAATTGGTGGCATCATAAACTGAAAAGCTCTCATTTGTTTTAATCCCATATTTTTGATAGTTGTTCCGGTAGAATGAGTTTTTAAGTAACTTTTAAACAATGGACTGTGCATAATATATTTAACATAATCTTTATTATAAGCATTCTTGACATTAAAGTAGCACGCACTTTTACCAAGCATTACTTTTTCACCATTATATTCAGCAACATTACCTAAAGTTCCATTTATTGATACAAAAATCGTCCTTTCATTCAATGGTTTTTTATGCTTCTCATATTCTTCAATATTAACTCTCTTAGTTTTATCATTAATTACAATTTTTCCATTTAGATTATTACCATTTATAAAATAGTATTCCCCAGACTCATCATATTTTGGTGTTCCATGTAATCCATCTCCTAGAATATCAACGACATCTTCAAGAGTAACTTCTTTCCATTCATTAAAACTCATGTCCAATTCCTCCAAGATTCTTTCTTATCTCATCTTCAAGGTGACGTGATTTGGCAAATAGTTCGGCTAACTCAGCAGTCATATTATCCATCTTTTCTTCAAAAGGAACGCCATCATCCTCAACATCTTCTATACCTACATATCTTCCTGGTGTTAATACATATTCATGTTCTCTGATTTCTTCAATATATGCTGATTTACAAAATCCTTTTATATCTTCATACTCTCCATCTAGATTTCTCCAATTGTGGTATACATCTGTGATCTTATTAACATCATTTTCTTCTCCAATTGAGGATAATTCACGATGGCGGCGCGTGACCATTTCACCTAAATGTCTTGCATCAATGAATAATACTTCTTTTTCACGACTTCTAAACTTAGGATTGTCTTTCTTGTTTCTATTTAGAATCCAAAGCGAAACTGGAATTCCTGTCGAATAAAATAGCTTATCAGGCATTGCCACAATTGCATCAACTAAGTCAGCTTCAAGTAAGTTCTTTCTGATTTCACCTTCGTTAGAAGTATTAGAACTTAGCGAACCATTAGCAAGTACAATACCTGCACATCCATTTTGATTCAAGTGATATACCATATGTTGTAACCAAGCATAGTTTGCATTTCCAGCTGGTGGCGTACCATATTTCCATCTCACATCATCTGTTAATTGGTTCCCGCCCCAATCACTAATATTAAAAGGTGGATTAGCTAGGATATAATCAGCTTTTAAAGTCTTGTGCATATCATTATGGAATGTATCATCATGATGTTTCCCTAAATTAGCATCAAGACCTCTGATTGCAAGATTCATCTTACATAATTTCCAAGTAGTAGAGTTCATCTCTTGACCATAAATTGAAAGGTTTTCAACCTTACCTTGATGGTCTTCTACAAACTTTTCACTTTGAACAAACATACCACCAGAACCACAGCAAGGGTCATAGACACGACCTGAGAATGGTTCGATCATCTCTACTAGAGTTTTAACCACACTTGTTGGCGTATAGAACTCTCCACCACCTTTACCTTCAGCACTAGCAAACTGACCTAAGAAATATTCATACACTCTACCTAACAAGTCTTTTTCGTCATTATTATGTAACTTAATTGTTGATATTAAATCAATTAATTCACCCAAACGTCTTTTATCAATTTCTGGTCTAGCATATCTTTTATCAAGAACACCTTTAAGTGATGGATTCTCCTTTTCAATAAGGATCATTGCATCATCAATGAATTGACCAATCTTTGAATCCTTCGCATTGTCTTTAATAAATCCCCAACGTGATTCTTTCGGCACCCAGAAGATGTTTTCTGCTTCATACTCATCAGAATCCTCCTCGAAGCCTTCCCCTTCTTCTAATAGTTCATTGTATTTAGTTTCAAATTTATCTGATATATACTTAAGGAATATAAGACCTAATACAACATGTTTATATTCTCCAGAATCCATGCTGCCTCTTAATTTATCTGCTGCTTTCCATAGAGTTTCTTCAAATCCAATGTTTGCTGTCGCCATTTTACTTCCTCCCTATTCTCTAAAAATTGTTATCATCAAAGACTTCAAATATTTCACCTTCGAACTCTTCTTGTTCTGGTCCATGTGTTACCCAATCTGGCAACACTTCAAGATAATGACTTAGTGCTTCAATGGTCTTATGTAGAAGTGGTTCATGCAGTGCTTTTTCCATAAGTTCTACAATTAATTTATAAGAATCCATATGTGGATTATCATCTACAACATCCAATGCTTGTTTGAACCTTGAAACCAATTTAGCTTTTTCTATATCTCGTTCAATCGTATTAATCTCTTCTTTATCATAGACAGGTACATCTACAATATCGTTGATCTCTCCAATCATAAATTGCTGTTCATGTTTCTTTACAACTGGCTTTAAGTCACGTTTAAGTTTCTCTTTTTGTATTTCTAGTTTGTCTATTTCAGTAAGTTCTTTACTAAAATATTCTCTTTCAATACCGAATAACTCTTCAAGGACTGGTAGATATTTCTTCGGAATATTTTGTTTTCTTTTAACCCACATATTGATGTTCTGTTTCTTTATACCAAGCTTATCTGCTAACTCTACATGCTGTAGGTTAAATAAT
>Ga0070724_10002498_pt1 | contig 10154 bp, 5 predicted proteins | sample tdDd001_FD_67278 | JGI IMG/M metagenome (GOLD analysis project Ga0070724, IMG submission 67278) | Marine sediment microbial communities from the Atlantic coast under amendment with organic carbon and nitrate - tdDd00.1 | ecosystem: Environmental > Aquatic > Marine > Coastal > Sediment | place...
AAAAATGTGAAAATGGGTGTTATTAGACCAGATGACTCCCTTGTATGGATTCGTACCAGCGCCTCTCCTATAGATGAAAAATACGGTGGTGTGGCTGTTGCTTTTGAAGATATTACAGAGGAAATTATTCAAAATAAGGCTACCCAAAGAGCCCTTGCTAAAGTCGAAACATTATACGATGCTTTATTTATGTTGCAACAGAAATCGGATATAAGAGATGTACTTAAGATTATCTTGGAAAAATTACAACAGGTTGTGCACTTTGAAACAGCTTCAATTCAAGAGTATGTTGATGGAAAGTTCAAGATTATTTACTGTAAAGGCTTTGATAATATTGATGACGTCATTGGTCTTGAATTCTCAATTCAAGAGAACACTCTTGCTGAGAAAGTGTTTAAGTCACAAGAAACATATATTGTGGGTGATGTTACAAAATATCCAGAATTTAAAGATATGTCTGAAAACCATGGTATTCGATCGTGGTTAGGAATTCCGTTGGTATTTGAAGGGGAAGTCATAGGTCAATTAACCCTAGACTCTAAGGAATATAATCACTATAACGAGGAAATGGCAGAAACAGGAGTTGCATTTGCAAATCAGGCGGCTATGGCTATTAAGAAAGCACGTTATTTAAAAGAAATAACATTGGCAAAAGAAGAAGCAGAAAAGCAAAAGAAAGAATTGGAAAAACTAATATTCCAGTCTGAAATAGCCCTAGAACTCACTAAAGCAGGCTACTGGCATGTACCGTTTATTGAAGATTCTGGTTACTATATTAGTTCAGAACGTGGTATAGCTATTTTCGGTGATGTTCCTAAAGATGATTATAGATATGACTTGGATACAGAATGGATGAAATACGTTAAGGAAGGTGACGCGGAAGCGGCTGATAATACAGCTCAGAACTTTGCTGAATCAATAGAAGGAACAGTACCTTATTATGATGCTGTATATGCAGTTAAGCGACCTGTCGATGGAAACATTGTGTGGATTCATGCCATGGGTAAAGTTGTGCGGGATAATGATGGTGTAGCCACAGACATGTGGGGCGTTTATCAAGATATAACTGAACAAAAAATTGCAGAAGAAGAATTGCTAAAGTCAAAGGAAATAGCAGAATTAGCCACACAGGCTAAGAGTGATTTCTTAGCAAACATGAGTCATGAAATTAGGACACCAATGAACGCTGTCATTGGATTGACGAATCTGTTAATGAAAACGAGTTTATCCTCTAAACAAATGGATTATGCCAGTAAAGTAAGTACGTCTGCAAGTAATTTACTAGGTATTATAAATGATATTCTAGATTTCTCGAAGATAGAAGCTGGTAAGTTGAATCTTGAGAAGATTGATTTTGATCTTCAAGAAGTAATGGATAATTTGTCAAATTTAATTGCTATTAAGGCGTTTAATAAGGGATTAGAATTTATTATTTCTAAGCAAATGGATGTGCCAGACAACCTTGTTGGAGATCCTTTGAGACTCAGTCAAATACTCATTAATCTTTCGAACAATGCTATGAAGTTTACCGAAACTGGAGAAATTGTTGTTAAGGTGCAAACAGAAACCGTTATAGATGGAAAAGTTACACTAAAATTCGCTGTTATAGACTCCGGTGTAGGTATGACAGAAGAACAGCAAAGTAAATTGTTTAAAGCTTTTAGTCAAGCGGATACATCTACAACTAGAAAATATGGCGGAACAGGTTTAGGACTTAGTATTTCTAAACAATTGGTTAATTTGATGGATGGTGAAATTGGTGTAAATAGTGAAGTAGGCAAGGGTAGTGAGTTTTATTTTACTGCTCAATTTGAGACGAGTGATCAAGTTAAAAAGAAAAGAGAAATCATACCAGATGAAGTTAAAAACCTTAAAATACTTGTTTGCGATGACAATGAAATAGCGAGAACTGTTTTAGAGGATTATTTTAACGACTTTGAATATGAAACAACCCTCGTTGAATCTGGTGAAAAGGCGATTAAAGTATTCTCTCAATCACCTAACTACTATGACGTAATTGTTTTAGATTGGCGTTTACCTGGTAAAACTGGAATTGAGTCTCTAAGAGAAATAAGAAAACACTTTAGTGATAAGAAGATTCCAAAAGTGATAATGGTTACAGCCTTTGGTAGAGAAGAAATTGTAATGAGTGCTAAAGAAGTAGGGTTTGATGAAGTACTTATGAAACCTGTTAATCAGTCTGTTCTTTTTGATACAATAATGAACCTGTATGGTCAGGACATTAACGAAAAGGGTCAAAGTAGTGGAACTAAGTTATTAACACCAGAAGGCTTTGATAACATAAGAGGAGCAAAAATTTTATTGGTAGAAGATAATGAGATTAATAGACAAGTTGCAACTGAAACGCTTGAACATGAAGGTTTCTGGGTCGAATGTGCAGTTGATGGTCAAAAAGCTGTAGATTTGTTATCTCTTAAACCACATGCATTTGATGTCGTACTTATGGATTTGCAAATGCCAATTTTAGACGGTTATGGTGCTACTAAAGCGATTAGAGAAAACATATCTTCAGACGAACTACCAATAATTGCACTGAGCGCAGACGCTATGACAGGTACTGATGCTAGGGTATTTGATGTTGGGATGGATGACTATGTCACAAAGCCCATAGATCCCTTAGCATTATTCGAAGTTCTTACTAAATGGATTAAACCTAAGAAACGTGAGTTGTTTGTAACTGGAGAAGAACAGTCAACTGACGCCTATATCGAAATGACATTGAATGAGTTGCGTGAGAGCGATTTCTTTGATATTAGTAAAGCATTGGCTAGATTACAGGGGAATAACCGTATGTTGTACAACATTATGGATAAGTACGCCCATGGATACGCAGATGCAGTAGAAGGTATAATTCAGGCTGTTTCAGAAAATGCTAATGAAGAAGCAGAAAGAACTGCCCATACACTTAAAGGTTTGTCAGGAAATATTGGCGTAAAATTACTGCAAGAAAAATTTGCAGTTATTGAGAAAGGAATAAAGAACAAAGAAGATGAAATTATTAAAGAATTAGAAGAGTTAAAGTTGCCATTTAAAAGAGTAGTTAATGAGATTCTTCTTGCTATGGCTAATAATCCAGAGCCGAAAAAGTACATTGAACAGGCGTTAGAACCTGAAAAAGTTATAGAGACATTAAAACAAGTAATATCTTATTTAAATGAGTATGATTCTGAAGCTATTGAGGTATATGAAACTATTAAGCAAATGCTTCTTAATAGTAACTATGTATCCTTGGCTGATGAGTTAAGTAATTTAATAGAAGAGTATGAGTTTGAGAAAGCGATTGAGGTTTGTGAAGCCTTGTTAAACGCTATCACTACAGAGTAGTCAGATCATCGAAAAAAGCCCAAATGCTTTGTCACTTCACATTTTATCGATTCTTACGTATGTTTAATACGCTGCGATCCGCTAAAATGCTTGCTTCGCGAATTTGAACTTTTTACAATGATCAGGATTTTATCAAAAAAGAAGAAAACACAATTTTTTCGATAGCCTCACTACAGAGTAGTCGGTTTGTAGACAATGTCCTTAACAATCTAGAATTTTGAGTTATTCATTTGTGAATATAATCGACATATCTTCATATATGAATAATGTTAATATAATCTCATGTATGAATTGTGATAAAATAATCACATGATTAACAATTACTTAGAGTGATGAGGAATATATATGAATGGCTACGAGAAACGTGTTGAGTCTAAGAAAAAACAAATAAAGAAATGTGCCTTAGAGCTTCTTGATAGATATGAAATAGAGCGAATTACCATTTTTCAGATAGCTGAGAATGCAAAGGTATCCAGAGCGACAATTTATAAACATTTTGGTGATAAAGAAAATTTGTATACTGAAATATTTAACGAGATTATTACAGATAGCATTAAAAATATTGAAATGGTTATGGATGGAGATGGAAACTTTTATGAGAAGTACAAAAGAATTCAGGAACTAAAAGCAAGTGTTTTTAAACTTTCAGAAAGTGCTTTTACGAATATCAACATGGACAGGCATGGTGAGTTTATTGGATATATATCATTTGAACAAAGTACTAGAATACGTGAACTAACCGATCAGCTTTTAAACCAAGGTAGAGACGAAGGAGCAATTAGTAAGCAAATAAGCAATGAATCTATACATGATCTGATTAAAATATTGAGGTCAGGTATGACCATGTTAACGGTAAAGAAAGATCCGATGATAAATGACATGGAACGGTTGATGATGGTAAACAAATTGTTTCTGAATGCAATTAAGGACAATAATAACTAAATGTTGTATAACTTTGAAGAACCTAGCAGGAAAAAACTTGCAAGGTTCTTTTTTTATAAGTAACGGTGACATACAGGTGTCATGTTTTGTTTGTTAGTCTATTTATAATAGAGTTATTAAATGAAACTCTAGAGCTAGAATAAAATGAACACAATGGACTATTTGTGTTCAATATGATTGGTTAAGTGGCTTGAATATGCTAAAATATCAAAAAAGAATGTCTTCACATAAATGCTAATCTTTAGCAATTATTGTAGGGTTAATAGAACTTTATAATGCTAAAATATACAAAAACAAATGACACAAATGAAGAAAGAGCTGTTACAGCCAATAAAGGAGATGTTTTTATGTATGATGTAAGTTTATTTTTGATTTTCGGATCTTTAGTTTTAGCCCAGAAAATTACAGGCAATGCATTTGGTAAGTTAAATCTAGTTGATCAGACCAGTTACTACAATAAGCAATTTGGGTCAAAGTATTTGCCAATGCTTTCTATGCTTCCAATGATTATTGCGGCTGCAATGATTTTTCTAAGAGTAGATAGAACAATGATTTACACTGCAATCGGTCTATCTTTCTTTTTGGTATTCATTTTTGATGTTATTAACTTTTATAAATGCAGAAACTTAAATATTTCGGAACCTTATATGCGTGCGCTTGGTTTAGCCATTGTAGTTAGGGTTGTGGGGGTAGTTGGTTACATCGCCTTTCAAGTAGTTACATAAGACGTAAAATTACTTAATTGAAGACAAAACAACAATACTTTAGAAAAACTTTAGAAATTGGTTAGATATTTTTTTGCTATGTTTAATAAAATTGTGGTAATAAGTTGAGTAACTATAAAAGAGAGTAAATAGGTGAGAGAGGTGTCCAATGATTAGAAAATTGGTAGAGAAAGATAGAGGAAAATTACTGAGTTATTTATCAATTGACCCTGCAATTAATATTTTTATCATTGGAGATGTTGAGCAATTTGGTTTTGATTCTGACTTTCAGGAATTATGGGGACAGTTTGATAAGGATGAGAATTTTAAAGGTGTCCTTTTGCGATACCATAAAAGCTTTATTCCTTATCATGATACAGAGTTTGATACTTCAGGTTTCAAAATGTTGATTCTTGATAGATCAAAAGATGAAGACATTATTATATCGGGTAAGGAATCCATATTAAAAAAGTATACAACATTAAAAACTGGTTACAAAAGTAGATCTACTTTCTTTTGTGAATTGAGAGAAGCATCAAAACTAGAAGGGCATATTCAAATTGAAATTAAGAAAGCTGTTAGTGAAGATGCTGAACGTATTGATGATTTACTCGGTTGTATAGATGAATTTAGTACATCTATTCGAAACGTTGATGAAATACGGAATACTATAGAATCTAAAGCAGGTCGTATTTACTATACTGAAGATTCCGATGGCAAAATGATTTCTGTAGTCCAAACCACTGCAGAAAACAAACACTCAGCCATGATTATTGGCATAGCAACCTTAATGGAACATCGTAGAAAGGGGTATACAAGTCAAATCCTTTCGAAACTATGTATTGACTTAATAGCTGAGAATAAAACGCCATGTCTATTTTACGATAACCCTAAAGCAGGTCGTATTTATCACCGCTTAGGTTTTGAATCTATAGATAGTTGGATGATGATTGAGAACAAAAATAAATAGATAGAGAATGAAATGTGTGTTCATACTTTTAGGGTTAAAAGGAGGCAATATGAAGAAGTTTATATCTACTACAATGATGCTATTATTACTAACGATGCTGTTTGGTTTGAATCAAGTATCCGTATATGCAGCAGATGCAAGTCCGGTGATAACTATTGATGAACCAGAGTATTACACTGAAAACGAAAGGTATTATCCTGACTTAGGAATGTCTTTAACAAGCGGCTACGCTCCTTTTCCTGTGTTTGCACAAGGGTGGGAGTCGGCTCCTAGAGAAAGCATTATCGAATATGCTTGGGACTTTGGAGTTGGAACAGAAACCGATGAAGGTGGCAGGTATTTTTCGGGGCTAAATGGATACCATGTGTATGAAAATCCGGGAGAATACTGGATTACTTTGCGTGTCAAAACCGAAGATGGTAGCTGGAGCGAAGAAACAAGACAAAGAATCGAAGTATTAGAAAGTCCAGACAATGCAAGTACATATTATATTGATGCAGAAATAGGCAACGATTCTTATGATGGGAAATCCATGACTGTTGGAGAAGGCAATTCCGGGCCATGGAAGACTGCAACAAAAGCATTACAGCAAATGAATCGTGACAGTCAATTTGCTCCATTTGAAACATGGACATATAAACCGGGTGATAAAATTTTGTTTAAACGTGGACAAACATTTGATATGTCCGAAACTTTTAGAATAAACCATGGGTACGCAACACAAGGCTATTATTTTGGTGCGTATGGTGATGACGAAGATGAAAAACCACTTATTCAGTATAGTGGCTCGACAACGAACCACTTAATAACTCCAGGTAATGGGTTCGCATATATTGGTTTTGTTGATCTTCAGTTTAATTTTAATAGTCCTAATGCTCAAAGTGACGGGTTATTATTCTCGTCTGCTTATATTAAAAATATTCTCATGCTGAGATGTGACTTTCAAGAACCAGACAATGGTGTGTTTAGCATAAGTGGACTAGACATTATGCGAAGCAATATATTTATGGTAAATAGTACAATTAGTAGTGCTGAAACCATGGCTATTGCTGGTGTGCAAATGTACGGTAATTTTATTCATGGTCTTGTACTTGCTAATAATAATTTTGATATCTCCGGAAATCATATCGGGTATTTCTGTTACTTAGATAAAGCTCTTATTACTGACAATGTATTTAGTAGACCTGCTTTTGGTCGTACAGCCTTACGTATTACAGGTGGAGATTTTGACCATCCTGGAAACAACATATACGTAGCGCGTAACCACTTTATGGGATGGATAGACCCAATTGAATCCGGTGGTTCAGGTAGAGCGGGCGGAGCACATAATGGTGGCGGAAATAGATACAATTATAGACTCGTTCATTTTGGACCTAATAATTTTAGGGCAAATACAACTTTAATGTTAGAAGATATTTTGTTCGAAGACAATGTGATATCAAACGGTGAAACATTAATGACCATTGCTAATGCAGAAAGAATTACTGTGCGTAATAATGTTTTTATCTCTCCTAAAGATGGCTTAGAAGGTATTGTAATATCTGATCCCAATCCAGATATGGTATCGAAACCGTCAAAGAATATTGATATATATAACAATGCTTTTATATGTAATACAAATAATAGTGTAGTAGATCAACCAACTAAAGGGTCTATTATTAAAGTGCATCAATATACAGTTGAAGAGGACACAGGGTATGGCGACCGTCATGAGAACATAAATATTCAAAACAATAACCTATTTTTCAGTGACGAACGTTTCGGAAGATTTATACAAGCGACTCATCCCAATAAAAACATGTTAAATGCAAGTGAGATTAGTAACCAATTTAACAGTGACTATAATAAGATTTATGTACAATCTGGCGGTTCTATGGATTGGTGGTATAACATTGATAATACTTCTATGACATTAGATGAATGGAAAAACCAAAGTTCGAATGGTTCTTCTAGTCAACTGCATGAAGTTTCAGATGGATGCTTAGTTTCATTACATTCACCTGGTTATCCAAATTCTTCAGAGTCTAATCTTTATGAGACTTCACGTCTTGTGTCCTATATGACGCAAAAATTTGAAGAGTGGGAAGACGGAATAGTCGTTCCTGAACTACCGGAAATCGAAGTAACAATCAGCTTAACAGATGATGATGAACAACCCATTATTGATGGGCGTGTTTCTTATATATTGGATAATGACGAAACTTACATTGGTAATACCAATGGAGAGGGAATAGTAACGTATGAGTTTGAAGGCTCAATTGAGGACGTAACTATAAAAGTTGAGTACAATGGTCAGATTCTTGATAAAACACAAAATATACAGAATCAGCCTCGTTTTGATTTTATATATACCAACTCACCGCTACCAGATACAGAAGTTGTTATTAATGTAATGGCTGGGAATCAAGTGCCAGTTGAAAATGCACATATAACATATTCAGTAAACGATGTTGAAGAATATATTGGTAAAACCAATAGTAGTGGATTATTAACTCATTACTTTGATAGTTCAATTGAGAATGTAAGAATACGTGTTGATTATGAAGGCGAGCATTTAGAGACTACTCAAAATATTCAGGACCAACCAAATTTTGAGTTTGTGTTTAATACTGCCCAAGAAGAAGGTGTTACTTTTAAATTGCTTAACAGTAACAATGAACCCCTTTCAGGAGGAACTGTTGAAGTTGCAAATGGTTCGTGGACTGAATTAGGTGTTACTAATACTGAAGGCGAATTGAATGTAGACTTAGAGCCTGGTAAATACAGATTTAAAATGAAGTATGGAAATGGTCAAGAAGTTGTTACTAAGGAAGTTGTAGATGATACGGTTATCATTTTTAATACGATTAATGTGAGTATTCGTTTAGAGAGTTCTACGGGTGAAGGTTTAGAAAATGGTACTGCACAGTCTTGTTACTACGCTTGGGCTGACGCTGGTAAAACCAATGAGAATGGTGAAACTAATCAAGAACTACTTCCTGGTGAGTACAGATTCAAAATGGAATACGGAAATGGCAAGCAAATTATAAAGCAAAATATTACTGATAATGATGAAGTTGTATTCACAACAATTGATACAACAATAAGTCTTGATGATTCTAAAGGAAATGGACTTGCAGATGCTGAAGTTGGTTATATTTATTATGAATATGAAAAACTAGGTGATACAAATGAATCTGGAAAGTTACATGTAGAATTACTGCCAGACGAGTATAAATTTAGAGTGAAATACGATGGTGGTTTTTTAGACACAAATCAAGATGTTACTGAAAACTCAGAAGTTATATTTCAAACAATGGTAGTTAAAGTACAATTATTAGATGCAGAAGGTAATGGTATAGATGGTGCCTTAATTAAACATCATAGAGAAGGATGGCACGAATTTGGACTTACTTCTAATGGAGAAGCAGAAAAAGAATTGTTGCCAGGCACATATATATTTAATGCTAACCTAAACAAGTATGATGAATATTTGAAGCAAGACGTAAATGACGATCCAATAATTGTATTTGTGAATGAATCGGAGTAAGTATGGAACCATTAGCGATAATATCAAAAGTTAAGATAACTAAAAGAAGTGCTAATAGGTATCTTGAAGATTATAAGGAACTGTTTGTAAATGAAATGGACAAACTTGTTAATGATGAAGAATACCACGGTGATGTATTGATTTTGTCATATAATGAAGCGACTCAGTTTATGACTTTTATTTACTGGACAGAACTACGAGATTTAAGGAGTATGGTAAGCAGTAATGTTTTTAAATTGTATGCCAATATTGCTGCCTATAAGGACATTGATGAAAAAGATAATGCTGTGTTTTCATCGAGTGCTCCAAATTTTAGAACTGATCCGCTCTTGGGCGCGTTCAGTTTTGAAATAGGAAGCATGACAGAAATTAAACCCAATGACGTAACAGATCATATCATGGATGCATTTGATGAGGAGCTTAATAGTTCAATATTTAATGTTGCTCAAAAGTATAGGGATGAACTAAATGTTACTCCCAATCCCTATACAGTATTTCTTAATGCCAATGTGATTCATCCTATTATTATGTACGCGTACAAATGTTTTAAAGAAAGAGAAAGAGTATTTTGAAATTAATCATTTATTTATATTGTTAAACATAAAAAAATTACAGGAGATATTCTAATGTTCAAAAAAATAGGGAAAATAGTCATAATTACAGC
>Ga0070724_10002499_pt1 | contig 10151 bp, 9 predicted proteins | sample tdDd001_FD_67278 | JGI IMG/M metagenome (GOLD analysis project Ga0070724, IMG submission 67278) | Marine sediment microbial communities from the Atlantic coast under amendment with organic carbon and nitrate - tdDd00.1 | ecosystem: Environmental > Aquatic > Marine > Coastal > Sediment | place...
TTAGAAGAGGTTCAAGAAATCTTAGGTGATAATGTAAAACTTTCAGGATTCTACTCTTATGGTGAAATTGCTCCTTTTGAAGAGGATATCGTAAACTGTCAACTTCATAATCAAACTATGACATTAACTGTAATCTACGAGTCATAAAATGCATAGACTTCTTAAGCGACAACTAAAAAGACATCTTGGAAAAGAGAGTGAACTAGAAACACTTGATCCAAAGGTCTTAAAACTATTTGATGTTATATCAGAAGTATATGACTCTTTTGATGAACAAAGAAGAATGCAAGAGCATATTATTACAGTAAGTTCTGAAGAGCTTAGAAACTCAAATAAGCAACTACAAGAACTACTAGATAAAAACTCAAAGTTGCTTAAAAATAAAACAGATGAAAATAAAGATATCATAAATATTCTACATCAGTATAAAGATGCGATTGACCAATCTTTAATCGTAAGTAGGACTGATAAAGAGGGAATAATCACTTATGCAAATGACAAATTTTGTGAAATAAGTGGATTTACAAGAGAAGAGTTATTAGGCTCTTCCCATAATATTGTAAGAAATCCTAACAATCCCATATATATTTATCAAAACCTATGGAATACAATCAAATCTAAAAAAGTTTGGCATGGCACAATCTCAAACAAGAAAAAATCTGGCGAGCTTTATTATGTAAAATCAACAATTGTTCCTATTTTAGATTTAGATGGGGAGATTGAAGAGTATATTGCATTAAGAGATGATATTACAAAAGAGTTTTTATACCAAGAAAAACTTCAAGACCAAAAAGAGAATCTTGATACAATTTTTAATGCCCAAGAGAATATCTTAATCATTATTGCTCCTGATTCAGGTGTTGTAAATGCAAATAGTAGATTCTTTGAAACATTTGGATATAAAAACCTTGAAGACTTTAACAGCTCTATTGATTGCATTTGTAAACTGTTTAATGAAGAAAAAGAGCTAAATCCTAATGAATGTAATAATAGAAAATGGTATGAAAAATACCTAAATGCAAGTGAAGAAGAAAGAAATGTTACAAGGTTCAATGAAACTAACCAAGAAGAGATATTTAGAGTTTCATGTAAAGAGATTAAACTTCAAGGGGAACAGCACTTTCTTATTACATTTGTAGATATTACAGAGCTTGAAAATGCAAGAAAAAAAGCAGAGATAGCAAGGGAAGCAAAATCAAACTTCTTAGCAAATATGTCCCACGAAATTAGAACTCCACTAAATGCTATTATGGGATTCTCTGATATTTTAAAAATGAGAAAACTTGGAAAAGATGAACAAGGTTATGCAAATATCATCTCAAATAGTGCCGAATCCCTACTTGATATTATTAATGACGTACTTGATATCTCAAAAATTGAGAGTGGAAAACTTGAAATAGAAAAAGAAGCTTTCCCCATAAATGTATTTATTGATAATATTGTTGAATTATTCTCAGTAAAAGCAAAAGAGAAAAAAATCAGATTTATATATGACTCAGACCCAAGTCTTCCATATAGTATAATCACTGATGCTACAAGATTAAGACAAGTTATCTCAAATCTTTTAAGTAATGCTATCAAGTTCACTGATGAAAAAGGTCATGTGAACTTCAAATTATCACTAATTGAAAAGACAGAAGAAAGTGCCAAAATAGAGTTCTTAATAAAAGATGATGGAATTGGTATCTCAAGAGAGCAACAAAGAGATATTTTCGAGCCATTTGCACAAGCTGATTCTGGTATTAGTAGAAAATATGGTGGAACAGGTCTTGGTCTATCAATATGTAAAGATATCATCAATATGCTAGGCTCAGATATTGAACTAATCTCTCAAGAAGGAATTGGAAGTGTCTTTAAATTTACACTTGAAGTAAATGTAGATAAGTTTATTGATGAAAGAGACCATCACTATACAGACAACTCTTTTGCAGTTACTACTATTTCAAATGATGAAGAGCACTTACACTCAAATATTGTGAACTACTTATCAAAAATTGGAAGAGTATATGAGTTTAATGAAACTTCAATCTATAAACATATAGATATCATTTTCTGTTTTGCAAATAAAACCCTAAATAGAACTGTTACAAAATTTAAAGAACTAAACCCAAATGCAAAAGTTGTATTTGTAGGTGAAAAAGAGAAAATGGATCTTTTTGATATAAATAAACATATTACAAACCATATAGATTTACCAATCTATGGTTCTAAAATTTTCAATATCATTTCAGACAATGATCACCATATTATAGAAAACCTAGAAAAAGAGAAAGAGACACCAGATACAAAAGAGTTTTCAAAACATATTTTAGTTGCAGAAGATAATCCAAACAATCAAAAACTAATCGAGATTCTTCTAGAAAATATGAATATCAAATGTACAATCGCAGAAGATGGAATAGAGGCTATTCAGTTCTATGAAAAAGGCGATTATGACTTAGTATTTATGGATATTAATATGCCAAGACTTGATGGTGTAGCAGCAACACAAGAGATAATCAGAAAACAAAAAGAGGAAGGTTTATACAAAGTTCCTATTATTGCTCTTACTGCAAATAGTTTAGAAGGTGATAAAGAGAAATATATACTAGCAGGAATGGATGACTATATCTCAAAACCAATTGTGCAAACTAAACTAAAAGATGTAATCAATAAATACACAACTATCATAAAAAAAGAGTCTAATAACTCAATAGAAGAGAACTCGGATGATAGCTATGAAAATATAAAAATTACATTTGATAAAAGTGAAACTATCAAAAACCTAAACCTAAGTGAAAATGTAATTGATATGCTAATAAATCAGTTTTTCTCTACATTTGATGAAGATTTAGAAAAGCTAAATGTAGCTATAAAAGACAAAGATTTTGATGCCATTGAAAAACAAGCACACTATATCAAAGGTAGTTCTTCAAACCTAGCAATGTATGATATTTCAAATATTTTAGTAGAAGTAGAAACTAAAGCAAGAGAAGAAAAGTGTGAGATTGAGGATATAGAAAAGATAAAAGCTATTGCTAAAAAAATAAAAGAGAGTATCTAAGCGATACTCTGCTTTTCATTGTCAATATACTCTCTACAATCAATACAATATTTTGCATGAGGTTTAACTCTTAGTCTTTTCATTGTGATTTCACTATCACACATTTCACAAAGACCTGTGTATTTTCCAGCCTCAATCTTTTTTAATGCATGATTGATAAACTCTAACTCTTTTAATTGTTGTTTTTTGATATGAATATCTGTACTATAATCTCTACTAGCAGCGGCAAAGTCTGCATCATCATTTAAATCCATACTACTTAAAGATTCATGCTCATTTGATAGATTGTTTAAAGTAGCTTCAATTTTCGCTTTATTTTCTAATAATAGAGCTTTTACTTCTTCTATTTGTTTTTTACTTAATGCTCTAGCCATAATATGTCCCTTATTTTAGGATGATAAGTAAAATAGAGCTTTTTATTTAATCTCTTTTATATACTATTATCCTATAATTTTTTATATAGTACATAAATGCAACTTAGTTGCACATAAAGAAATTAATTATGAATTTACAATTAAGATTTTTAGAAAAAGCCATAGAAGATAAAAACTATGTAAAGTTTAACTACGAAGAAAAAAGTTTCAAAAGGTTAAAACCATTAAAACTAATAAATAAAGATGGAAAAGATATTTTACATAGTGATATGGGAGATTTTGAGTTTGATAAAGCCAAAAACTTCACAGTATTAAAAGAGAAATTCTAATAGGACAATAACATGAATACAAATGACTTACTAAACACTGCACTAGAACTAGCAAAGCTAGAAGAAGCACCATACGATACAGGTATCATAGTAGAAGGTGAAGATATAAAAAAAGTGTTAATAGGTGTAGATATGGAAACACCTGAACTTTTACTAGCACAACAATTAGGGTTTGATTGTGTAGTATCACATCATCCAAAGGCTGATTCATGTGTAGTTGATTTTGCAAAAGTTATGGATGTACAAATAGATAGAATGGTAAAAGCAGGCGTTCCTATAAACAAAGCTCAAAAAGTTCTAAAAAAAAGACAAGCTAGTGTAGAACTAGGTGGTCACGCAGCAAACTATGATAGAGTTAGTTCAGCAGCAAGACTTATGAAAATGCCATATTTAAATATTCATATTCCTGCTGATTTCATCACAGAAGAGATAGTTCAGACAAGACTAAATAAAGCCTTTGAAAATAAACCAAAAACAAAACTAAAAGATATTATAGATGAGTTAAACTCATGGGTATACTACCAAGATAAAATTGCCAAACCAGTAATAAGAGTGGGTTCAAGTGATGATTATGCAGGAAGAATTGAAGTCTTAATGGCAGGTGGGACAAACGGTGGAGTTGATGTATACAAATCATATTTTGAAGCAGGTGTTGGTACAATCATTGCTATGCATGTTCCTGAAGATGTAAAAAAAGCTGTAATAGAGCAGAACATAGGAAATATAATCATCGCTCCTCATATGCCAAGTGATAGTATAGGATTACTTGAAATTGTAAAAGCTTGGAGAAAAAAAGGCGTAGAAGTAACTACAATGTCAGGAATAGTAGAATAATCTAAGTATACCTCCTAAAAGAGGTATCTTAGAAAATCTTCTTTAACAGTTCATTATAAGCACTATCTATTTTAGTATGTGCTTCTTTTATAGACTCCATTTCATCTAGTTTTGTTGATAAAAGAATATTTAAACTATCTTCAATAGAATCTTCATCAGCAACCACATCAATTCCAGATACTTTTGAGAACTCATTTTTGATTAGTTCATTGAAACTCTCTATACTCATACTCTCATTTTCATCAAAAAACTCAATTGCTTTTGAGATAAAAGTTTGGTCATTTTCTTTGAAAAGATTTAAAGAGTAATTATCCACATCACAATAAACTTCAATATTATTACAAATATCTTGGTTTTTTAGATTATAAAAGTCATTTATATACTCTGGAGTAATACTAACAACCTCTACAACATCCTGTTCGTTATAAGCTTTTTTACTAATAACACTATTGTTTAAATATATATTTTCATCAATGATTTTTAGACTCATAATGCACTCCCCTATTTTTGATATAAGATTATTCTAACTCATGCGCGTCACATTTTGCGTCACAAAAATAGGGTTTTTTCATAAAATTTTCTAACTTTTTTGATAAAAAATAACATAATAAAATCTTATTATTTATACTATTATTTTTAGGTAATTTATTTATTATTTAAAAGATTTTCTTGATTAACTCGTTATAGACATTATCCATCTTTGAATTTACATCTTTAATAGATTCTGTTTCATTTAATTGAGTTGATAAAAGTAGATTCATACTATCTTCAATTGAATCCTCATCAGCAATAATATCAATATCTTCTATTTTTGAAAACTTCTCTTTGATAAGTTCATTAAAATTCTCAATAGACAAACTACCACTCTCATCAAAAATCTCAATAGCTTTTGAAATAAAAGTTTGGTTATCTTCTTTGAAAAGATTCAAAGAGCAATTATCCTCATCACAATAGATTTCAACATTGTCACATATATCTTTATTTGTCAGATTATAAAAATCTGATTGGAACTGTTCTTTGATATTTACAACTTCAATAACATCTTGCTCATTATATGCTTTTTGGCAAATAACCACATCGTTTAAGTATATATTTTTATCATTGATTCTAAGGCTCATAATATGTTTCCTCTCTTCCTTTTTGATAATAATATTTTAACTGGAATTTGTGGTTTATTTGTGGCACAAAATGCATAGAAAGTGGCTTTTTTTGGTATTTAGAAGTGGGTTTAAAATGTTATTATTAATACTATTATTTATTAGTATTTTTTATATTATTTGTAGCGAGATTGCTATACTTTTTATTGTTTTTCTAGATATATAATTATGTTTAATTTATAAATACTTATAGTTTATAGATTACTTTGTTTGGATAGTTCATTCTTTTCTTTTTAGTAAAGAAAAGAAGCAAAAGAAAATCGTGATCGTGGTTCCAAAATAGCTAAAAAATAAAATAAAATCTTAAAATTTGAAAACTCGCTCGTACCTCACTTCAAACAGTTCAAATTTCTTTACAGATTTAATTTGATTTTTCTTAACGCGATTTTGAAAATGCTCACTTTTATATTCGAAGACTTCTAACTTTAGATTACTAATGAAAGATTGAAGTCTTAGTGTCTTGTATCGATTTGTATTTTTAGGATTAGATTTTTTGATTGAGGAAGGTTAAAAAATTGTAACTGTTTGAGGTGAGGTACGAGACGAGTTTTACAATTTTACTGACGATTGAAACAAATCCCTAAAAATGCAATTTTCGATACGCTTTTCTTTTTGCTACTTTTTCTTTACTAAAAAGAAAAAGTATGGAAGCTAAATGCCTTAAATTACTTTACTTAAAAAGTCTATCCATGATGGTGTATTTTGTAAATTTCCAACAACTACATTATCTATATGTTCTTTTAAAGAGGTATAACCTTTTGAATCTTTCTCTTTTAATTCTGTAATAAGTTGTTTTGACTCTTCTTTATTTTTGTTATCAATTGCATTAGTAAGTTTTTCTATTAATTTATCTTTTGTTAAAAGTGAAGATAAAAGAGTTTTAATACTTTCATCATTACTTTTTCTAATTGCAGAAAACTCTTCTCTTAAAAATTTTACCTCATCTTCTAAAGATAATATTCTGTTTTTATAACTATCATCTTTTAAAGCTAAAAGTTCTTGTTGAAAAGCTATTTTATTTTGAGCATCTCTTAACTCTTGTTTTAGTTCTACTAATTGAATAGGATTAGATGCAAATTCTTCAGGAGGAAGTTGGTTCATTACAACCATTCCATATCTGTTTAAATACTCTTCTATTTCTTCCTTTTTACCTTCAGGAGTTTCGACGATCATTGTAACTTTTAAATCTTCTTGCTTAATAGAAACACTTACTTTTTCATTTGGATATTTTTCTTGAAGTAGTTTTCCAAAATATTGAAGAATAGAACTTCCTGCTATTAAATGCTCAGGTGAAAAAGAAATACTACTTTCAATATTATTTAAATTAATAAACTCTTTAAATTTAGTTTTATATAAAGTTTTACATTCAGTATATTTATCAAAAAGCTTCTCTTTTGGATTAACTTCAAGTAATGTACTAACTGTAAAATCATATTCTCCATATGAAAATCCAAAACTACTACTATTTTTTACATACTCTGGAAATTCATTCATAAACTTTTTCAAAGAAAAATATTCATCCCAATCAGATAAATAAATTACTCTATCTGTCACAATAAATACTTTTCCATCTTTTTTCCAAACGTCACAAATAGTACTTTGGTTAGTATCTGGACTATAAAAAGATATATAAATATCATCAACAAAATCTTCTCTCATTAAATTATCGAAGAAATCTTTACTATATTCAACTAAAGAATAATATTTACATTTTGACTCACTAAAATATATTCTTCCTAAGTTCATTCCATTATTATAAACCTTACTATATAAATATCCTACTTCCTTATTTTTATAAAGCAGTTGCACTTTATTTATTGAAAAGCTCATAGAATTCCCTTTATACTTTATTTACTTATAGTTTTCCCAGCTAAATACCCACTCGCCCACGCAAAATGTAAGTTAAACCCACCTCTATTTCCTACGATATCTAGTACTTCTCCTGCGAAGTATAAACCTTTGCATTTTTTACTCTCGTAAGTCTTTGAGTCCACCTCATCTGTTCTTACACCTCCACCACTTGCTTCAGCGTGTTTGAAGCCTTGAGTATCTGTTACTTTGAATCTCCAGTTTATTAGGTTGTTGATTATGCTTCTTATTTGTTTTGCGTTTACTTCTGAAGCCTTTGCTTCTTTGTCTATTTTTGCACCCTCTAGAATTACGGGAGCAAGTTTATTTGATACAAGTCCTGTTAGAAGCATTAGAGCTTTTTCATTTGGTAGGGATTTGAAAAGACTCTCTACCATCCCTAGCAGTTCATTTCTATTTAAATTTGGGAATAGGTTTATAGCTATTTGAACATCTTGATATAAAGATAATGGATATACTGCATATTGTGAGATATCTAAGATTGCAAAACCTGATACTCCATACTTTGTAAACAGTACATCTCCGCTTATTTCTGCTTCTTTATTTCCATCTATATATAAAGATACATGAGCTTCTTTTTTTACCCCTTGGATTCTACTTGGTTGCTCATAGTTTGTATGAAGTCCTACAAGTGATGGATATGTTAGGTTTGACGAGTGCCCAAACTTCTGTGCAAAGTCCATACCCATTTCAGTTGCATTTAGTTGAGGAGCAGCTCCAAGACCACAACTTACTACTACTTTATCATAGTTAGTAAATGTCTTTTCATTTGAGTGAATTGTAAAACTTTCACCCTCTTTTTGAATATCAGTTACTTTAGTATCAAGTATCAGCTTTATATCTAAAGCATTGATAGTACTTTCAAGTAAGTTCGTTACTGATTTTGCTTCATTTGATAGTGGATATACTTTGCAAGTCTCTTTTATATCTAGTAGTAATCCTATACTTTTACAAAATCTCTCAAAGTCTTTAAATGAAAACTGTTTAAGTGCATCATTTACAAACTCTGGGTTTTCTCCTATATAGTTTTTTGAAGTTATTTGTGAATTAGAGATGTTACATCTTCCATTTCCAGAAGCTAGGATCTTTTTCCCAATTGCTTTGTTTATATCAAATATATCTATTTTTAAATTCTTATTTAATCTCTTAGCAGTAATTGCTGCCATAAGTCCTGCAGCACCTGCTCCAATAATAGCTATTTTCAAATATTTTCCTATTTTATTAATTAATGCAATTATACTTTATATAAGATGTTAGATTCTTTTAGTAAAACACAGCAAGCCAAACTGTAGGTTTTGAAGTATCTGTATATGCTACTCTATGTTTAGTGTGGGCTTTTATATTTATATAGTCATTTTTATTTAGTTCAACTGTTTTTATTTCACCTTCTTCTTCTATTTCAAGAACTGCATTTCCTTCTAGAACTATAACAAACTCATTTTCATCTTGGTCATACCAAAAGTTTTCTTCACTTGTTTGTCCATTTGATACTATTCTTTCAATCCTTACTTTTTTAGTAGAGATTAGATCCATAAACTCTTCACTAGATTTATCTAGTATAATATTTTCTAATATGTTATTCTTCATCATTTCCAACCTTTTTGCTAGTAATATTATAGCTATTTTTAGTCTAAAAATCCTCATTTTAATCCATAGTAATCTAATCAACTTATCTTTTTTGGTCTATTTTTTACTCTTTTTTGAAAAATTTACAAATTTTCTAAAGATTTTTTATCAAGATTACACTTTTTTGTACTAAAATAACTATAGGTACCATAAAATGGTAGTTATAAATCTTGATAAAACTACTAAGGTTAACCTAAAATTAGGTCAAAAAGTGCTAAATATGAGCGATTTAGTATAGAATATTGAATTAATCATAATTAAATCACTTGACATTAATTTTAAAATGTTCTATAATTTCAACATACAAATTCAAAAACAAAAGGAAATAAAATGCATAACGAAACAATTGCAGTACATGGAGGATATAACAAAAAAGAAGGTTATGGCTCTATGGCCGTGCCAATTGCTCAAACAACTGCATATGCTTTTAGAGATTCTGAACATGCGGCAAACTTATTTGCCCTTAAAGAGTTAGGTCCAATCTATTCAAGATTGACAAACCCAACAACAGATGTGTTAGAGCAAAGATTCGCTCAACTAGAAGGTGGAGCTGCAGCTATTTGTGTGGCATCAGGACAATCTGCAATTTTCTATGCGATTGCTAATGTTGCTGAAGCGGGAGATAATATTTTAATCTCTGATAAGTTATATGGTGGAGCTGTTACTTTATTAACACACACTATTAAAAGATTTGGAATCACTGCTAAAGTATTTAAAAGTGAAGATGCTTCTGATTTAGAAGAGCAAATCGATGATAAAACAAAAGCGATTTTCTTTGAGTCTTTATCAAACCCACAAATTGCAATCGCAGATGTGGAAAAGATTGTTGAAATTGCAAAAAGAAATGGAGTTTTAACTATTTGTGATAACACTGTTGCAAGTGCAGCACTATTCAACCCAATCAAATGGGGAGTTGATG
>Ga0070724_10002505_pt1 | contig 10142 bp, 6 predicted proteins | sample tdDd001_FD_67278 | JGI IMG/M metagenome (GOLD analysis project Ga0070724, IMG submission 67278) | Marine sediment microbial communities from the Atlantic coast under amendment with organic carbon and nitrate - tdDd00.1 | ecosystem: Environmental > Aquatic > Marine > Coastal > Sediment | place...
GCATTTACTTCATCTACAGTAATTTCAGGAATAGTTTTTTGTGCAAACTCAACATCCCACTCTATTGAGGAAGCTGGTTCTGCAGATAAGTAGTGCTTCTGGAAGCTTTTTGCCCACTCCTCGTTAGAAACTTTATCCCTATTCTGATAATAGGATTCTATATTTCTTAAAAACTGAACCTTAACACGCTCCAATTCTGATCCTGTAAATCCATATCGACGCACTCTTTCGAACTCTGTCATAAATTGAGTGAATGCTTCAATTTCTCTATTCTGTTTCGGAGAAATCCACATATAATTGGCAGCCTTTGTACGTGCCATTTCAAAATTGCCAACCTGCATACCAACAGATGCACACTCCGGCGTACGAATCAATTCTCGTAAACGATTATTCAACATGGTGTTGAACATGCCCTGAACATATCCTTCTCTTACATATTTTTCATTCCTTCGTGTAACAACAGGTTTTCTGAACATCCAATTAATTGAAACAGACTGTGCCTCTTTGTCCTTAGCCACTACATAACCCACTTCTTTGGTATCCTCAACAGAGTAGTATACTCTTTCAGCAGCATTCTCAGGCATTCTGATTGTTGAGAAAAGTGTTTTTACCTTCTCCTCAACCTTTGTTGCATCAATATCACCTACCACAACTACAGCTTGTAAATCCGGACGATACCACTTTTGGTAATAATCACGCAGTTCCTTGTATTCAAAATTGTCAATTACATCCAATGAACCAATAACATCGCGCTTTGCGTATTTCGAGTTGTTGTATACCAAAGGATTTGACTGATCACTCAATCTTTTTCGAACATTACGACGTGTTCTCCATTCTTCATGAATCACCCCGCGTTCAGATTCAATTTCTTTTGCTTCCAATAAAAGTCCTGCAGACCAATCGTGAAGAACTAAAAGTGCTGAATCCATCAATCCTTCTTTTCCTACTGGAATATTACTAATATTATACACCGTTTCATCCTGTGCTGTATATGCATTAATATCTCTTCCGAATTTTATACCATTCTTCTCCAGATAATTAATCATGTTTTTACCCGGGAAATTTTTTAAGCCATTAAATGCCATGTGCTCTAAAAAGTGAGCCAAACCATTTTGAGCATCCTCTTCTAAAATTGCACCTACATTTTGTACAAAGTAAAAACTAGCCCTGTCTTTTGGTTCTTCGTTGTGCAGAATATAATAGGTTATACCATTAGAAAGCTTACCATGCTTAACATTTGGATTCAAAGGAATCGTAGTTGAGTTTTGAGCCTGTGAACGAAGTCCAGAGAACAAAATTGTACTCATTATGAGTAGAGTTAAAAATTTCTTCATTTTGTCATTTTTTAATTATCTCAAAATCTTTCCGAGAATGCTATTAGTCCACTACTATTACTCGTCTCAAGCAGTTTCACGTATCAAACTGTTTGGAAAAGAATTGGTTTTGGTAATTGAAATCTATCGGTAAAAAGGGAGAGCAGGGAGAATTAAATCAGATATGGGGTAAATTTCTTGTCAACCCTGCTCATTACCACTAACTAGTACTTGTTGTTGTTTAGATTGTATTGGATGAACCTATTAAGTTGGCTCGGATAACAGGAAACGATTCCTGTTATCCATGACCATAATCACTAACCATGTTTTCAATCATCAATTGAAAACTTACTAACTAATTCATCTTAACCATATCTTTTTTTAAAATTATTTAAGGATTTGAGCTGTTTTACTTTGCTTAAAATTCTTTTTCCCCTCATCCAGAAACTTCACAAATTTTTGAACATCTAAATCATAAGCTGTTGGCTCTGCTAAATCATTCCCATTTGCATCCAACAAACAGTAGTAAGGCTGAGCATTCACATTGTATTTACGAATTTGTAAATCTGCATTTTGCTTTCCCAATGTCTTCTTCTTCTTCCCATCGTATTCCGACACATACCATTCTTCTTTTGGCAATTTTGTTTTGTCATCAACATATAAAGCAACGACTATAAAGTCTTCCTGTAATCTTTTTAAAACCTGAGGATCGGACCATACATTTGATTCCATCTCGCGACAGTTTACACAACCATGTCCTGTAAAGTCGATAAATAATGGCTTATTTTCGTTCTTTGATGCAGCCAATGCCTCCTCATAATCGAAATAACCATACAATCCGTGTGGAAGATGCAAGAAATCAGCATATTTCGCCTCATGAGCCTTTTTCTGTACCGATCCGTTGGCACCAGAATTCGCTCTTACAATTTGGCTAATGTCAAAATCATGAGTTGCTTGTGGAGGTGTAAATCCGGAAAGCATCTTTAGAGGAGCTCCAAACATCCCTGGTATCATATATACAACAAAAGAAAATGAAGCGATTGCTAACATCAAGCGTGGAACACTTACCGTTTTCACTGGACTATCGTGTGAGAACATTAATTTTCCCAACAAGTAAAGTCCTAATAATGTAAATATCACAATCCAAATTGCAAGGTATACTTCTCGATCTAAGATTCCCCAATGATAGGTCTGATCTGCTACGCTTAAGAATTTCAAACCTAAAGCTAATTCTAAGAAACCTAGTACTACTTTTACTGAATTTAACCAGCCGCCAGATTTAGGTAAATTATTTAACCAGCCTGGGAAGATGGCGAATAAAGTAAATGGAAGAGCAAAAGCTAATGAGAATCCTAACATCCCGATTATTGGCATCAATACTTCTCCTCCCGCTGAAGCTACAAGAATAGATCCTACAATTGGTCCAGTACAAGAGAATGAAACCAACACCAAGGTGAAAGCCATAAAAAATGAGCCCATAAAACCACCTTTGTCTTCATTTGCAACCGATTTGTTCACCATCCAGCTTGGCATTGTAATTTCAAACATTCCAAAGAATGAGAATGCAAAAACCACGAAGATTACAAAGAATAATATATTAGGAATCCAATGCGTACTTAAAAAATTAGCAAAATCGGGTCCCATTACTACAGCTAATATGGTTCCAACTACGGTATAAATTGCGATGATAGAGAAACCATAAAAGAAGGCATTCATTCTACCTTTCGCTTTATTTCCACCACCACTATGCATGAAATAGCTCACTGTCATAGGAATCATTGGAAATACACAAGGCGTTACAATTGCGATTAATCCACCAAGAAAAGCCGCAATAAAAATTGCCCAAAGCCCCTTTGTATCCCCTTTTGCATTATCATTAGGAGTAGGCGTAGATGCAATCGCTGCCTTTTCATCAGCTTTACCAGCCTTTAAACTAAACTCGTCGTCTCCCATTACACATTGTCCGGTAACATCAGAACAAGTTTGATATTCGAATGAGCCAACTACTATTAGTGGCAATTCTTTCACCGTAATGGTTTGGCGCATCTCTCCTTCATTTTCGAAGTAGCTCACATCACCTTCCCAAATTTTATCGTAATGTTTGTGTGCATTAATTGGTTTTACATCTCCTAATCTTTCGTAACTAGAGTTTGCCTGGAAATCGAAAGTAATTATTATTGGTCCTAATTCAGGATCGAAATCGTTAGAGTAAACGTGCCAGCTTTTATCAATTGTTGCCTTAAACACAATATCCAATTGATCGCCGACTTTAACATCTTTCTTTGAGAATTCAACTTTCCATTTGGCTGGTTCAATTACCTGTCCAAACGAAAGTCCACTAAACACCATTAATAAAATGGCTAGGATTGTACTTTTACCTCTCATTTTTCAGTCTTTTTGTTTGTTGGAAACATTCCAATTGTTCCGATTCCAACTTGTTGGGTTGATTTAGTTTGATCTTATTAGGTTTTAACCTTTGCTTTAGAGACAAGCAAAAAAGAGAATAGGGTGAAAAGAATGAAGAAAATTATTAGGAATATTTGTTCAAAATAAGGCAATTAGGCTTGTCACTATTATCATTTACAATATTATTTTGTTTACTTGCTAAAAACTAAACAATCTGATAACCTATCATCAATGATTATTAATACAATCTAGATTAGATAAAAAATGATCTTGAAAATAAATTAAAATTATTTGTGATTTTTATTCATATCAAGGAATGGATTAATAGAAATAAACTCATCATTTAGCTATAATTCCTACCTATCAGATTTGATTTTCCAATGAGATCAACATTTTACTCCCTTGATAAATTGTATTAAAGTAGTATTCGGTTTGGTGGGATTTTTACTTGTTTTGTGATTTCTGCACTATATTCAGGATTTACACAAACTAGTATCCTATTCTAGAATACTCTTCCGGTAAAAATGCAGAATCGGAAGATTCATCTATTTTGATGAACATCCAACCTATAGATTTAACTACTCTCCTCGAAATACAGTCCTTGCCAATTTTACTATGCGTTTTAAAAGGAAAACATCAAAAATAATGGTAGAACAATACTCCTTATTACTTCTTAATTAGCTTAATATCATCTTTAGATTCTATTGTAAACTCAATTTCCATTGCATAACATATAACCCTAAGTGCTACATCTAAATTATCATTGGTAAAGCTACCTGTGAATCTTTGTTCCAAATCAACAGTTCCAGTATTAATTTTCACATCAAACTGTCTTTCTATGGAGTTTATTACCTCTTTAAGTGGTATATTTTTAAAAGACATTTCACCATTTATCCAACCAGGAGCCACATCATTAAATTCTCTGTGTTCCAATTCGTCATTAACAATTCGAATGCCTTTCCCTCTGGTCAGATTGAGATCATTCGTACCAACAACCACTTTAACTTTGCCTTCATAACAACGGATCTCAAAAAGCTTATCGCGAGAATGAACTGTAAACTCGGTTCCTAAAACTCTAACATTTCCCAATTGGGTTCTAACGGTAAATGTTGATCCTTTCCTTACATTAAAATAGGCTTCACCTTCTAAATCCAATGTTCTAGATTTCTTCCATTCTTTTTTATTTAAAGTCAATGCTGAAACCGAGTTCAACTTTACTTCAGATCCATCGGGTAAATTAACAGTAAGTTGTTCTCCTGCATTACTCGTGTATGAAATTTCAGAAGGCATTAAAGTATAAATACCAACAATAATGGCTATAGATGCGGCTAACCAATACGACCATCCTGCTAATTTGAATTTCTTCTTTTGATTTCTTTTTGTCTCAAGCAGTTGGTTAAAAGATTTCTCTTTATTAAAATATGGAGATTTCAGCAATTTAGACGTTTCCGAAATTTTACCATATACAGCAAAATCCTCCGATTTTTCGAATTCACTTACCTCTTCTTTCGTCAATGTTCCATCAAGCCATCGTGCTAAAAATGTATCGTCATTGAATTTCTTCTGCATCGAAATATTTTTAATTCCTGATCTTGTCAGGTAAATTTCTTATTGTTTCTATTCTTTTACCAAGAGTAGTACTTAGCAAAACCGTCTCTTATTATAATAACAAGTTCTCGTCTACTATCCCTACCTTTATTTTAAACATTACCAATTTTCTCTCTTAAAATCAACAAAGCTTTATGCATTCTCTTCTCCACTGCTTTTACCGAAATATCAAGCATTTCTGCAATTTCAGAATATTTTTTCCCATCAATTCGGTTCAAAAGAAATACAACCCTTTGCTTCTCCGATAAATCTGCAATTGCCTGTTTTAATTGATCTCTGAATTCTGATTCCTGCATCAAATACTCCGGGCTTTGATTATCTATCTTTTCTTTATTTTCTTCATGATAATTCAAGCGAACCTTTTGATGATCAACCATATTCAGAAACAAATTTCTTGCAACTGTATATACATAAGGTTTTGCCTTAAGAAATAGTATCTTCTTGCAGTTCTCCCAAAGTTTAATGAATGCTTCCTGAACAATGTCATTGGAAACATCCTCATCGCCACATTTATAATAGATGAAATTGTATAAGGAAGGTGCATGCTGATCGAACACGCGCTCAAATACCTTGGTTTTACACAAGGATAAATCCGTATTTTTTTTAGTATTATCTTTCAAATTATCCCTTTCTGCTATACATTTCAATTACTTCTGAAATAGCTTACCCATACTCTATCTTCTATTCTGAAACTACTACTCAATCTTAAATGATTTTTTAAAATAAATTTCATTCAAGGTAGGGTATCGCAACTCACGGCTGTTTTAAATGAAATAAAACTAATATTTCAACGCAAATGTAAAGAAATAGAAAATTAAACCACAAATAAGAAGTACTAAAAGCCAATGATCAAAACATACTCTACAAAGAAAATTTTCTAAATAGTAACTCCCAAAATATAAAATTAATTCTAAATGGTTAAAAACATTTTCTTCATTCACCGATTTCACTTTAATCGATCCTATTATAAAACTGACGATTTTCAATATTTTAAGGATAAAGGGTACAATGTAAAGTATCTTGATCTGGTTGGCTTATTGAAATCTTCAAATTTGGAGGATACCTGTCCCGAAGATTTAAAATCCGATGTAATCTATATCAATACAAAATCTGAATTCAAATCATTTTTAGAGAAGCACAAAGAAAATAGTCTTCTTTTAACCTGTGTAGGCTTTCAGGTAAATACTGCCTGGTTTTACCGAATTATCAGCAGATCGAAGATACCCTATATTTTTCTGGATATTAATTTTTTCCCGAAGCTTAGCTACAAGAATAAGGTTAGAAGTATATCGACAAGAATAAAGAGATTTTTTGAAAAAGTTGCTCCGGTCTACTTGTTCTTTAAATTGTTTCGTGCCTTCGATTACTCTTATACAAAAAAGCTCATCAATCCAGCTCAAGGATTAATTCATGTTAAGGAGCCAATTCGCAAACGCATACTTCAATTGTGTAATGCCGAAACGACTATTGTAAAAACAAAGTCGAATGATTGGAGAACCGCAATGGATACAGGTGAAGAAAATACAGTTAAGGATGATTACCTGGTGTTTATAGACCAATACATTCCTTATCATCCAGATTTTGTATCACGAGGTATTGACTTGAGATTTACGGCAAAAGAATACTATCAGGAATTAAACGATGCCTTGGGAATTATTGCCGAAAAAACGGGTCTGAAAGTTCAGATTGCAGCACACCCAAGAAGAGTGAGTGAAGGTGATTATAAATTTCCAATCTGGAAAAATAGCACAGCTAATCTGGTAAAGCACTCTAAATTGGTTTTATCGCACTATTCAACTGCTGTAAATTTTGCTGTAATACACAATAAACCAATGGCTTTTCTTAATTCAGAACTGCTCAAGAGAAGTTATGTCGGAACTAATATTGATGATATGGCACATACCTTCTCGAAAGAATCAGTTGATATTTCCAAGAAGTATATAAATGAACTTGACTGTAATGCATTAATGAGCATAGATGAGAATGCCTATCAGCAATATATCAGACAAAATCTCTCTCCCAAAAATTCAAATCCTGCTCGCTTGGGGAAATTGGTCGAGAAAATATTAAAACCAGAATGTATTTATCATGATTCTGTAAAAGAAGTATCAATAATATAATTATTTGAATGAAATCAGTTGCTATTATACCACTACGAAGTGGATCAAAAGGAATACCAGGTAAAAATAAAAAGAAACTACTGGGAAGACCATTGTTTGAATGGTGCTTGGGTGAAGCAATCCTATCAAAATTGGATGAAATTTATGTGTTCACCGATGACGACTGGATTCTTAACAGAGTTGAAAAAGAGTACAAATGGACGAAAAAAGTACATGCCCTTAAAAGGAGTGCTAGTAATGCTTCAGATACTTCAAGTACGGAAGATGCAATGAAAGAATTTGCAGAAATCGTTCAATATGATTTTGATCTTCTTTGTTTATTGCAAGCAACATCTCCACTCACATCACATGTGGATATCAATAATGTTTTGGCAAAAGTGAAGGAAGAAAAATACGATTCTGCTCTTACAGTAGTAAAAACCAAGAGATTTATATGGAGCGAAGAGGGTACAAGTTTGAATTACGACTACCTGAACAGACCTAGAAGACAAGATTTTAAAGGAATGCTGATGGAGAACGGAGCAGTTTACGCAATCCATAAAAATCAGTTCTTAAAAGGTAATAACCGATTGGGTGGCAAGATAGCACTGGTGCACATGTCGGAAGATACCTTATCCGAAATTGATGAACCGAGTGATTTTCTAATTATGGAAAAGCTACTCACCAAACGATTAAACAATTCTAAAAACACCCCTCGGAAAATTGAACTGTTAGTGCTCGATGTTGATGGCGTTTTTACCAATGGTAAAGTTGCTGTGAGCAGCAATGGAGAACTGTTTAAAACATTTTCGTTAAGAGATGGAATGGGACTGGAGAACATTCGAGCCAATGGTGTTAAAGTAATGGTTATGACTTCGGAAGATTCTCCAATTGTAAAAAAAAGGATGGAAAAGCTAGATATAGAGATGCTATTTATGGGAGTTAAAGATAAATATGCTCGCCTGTCTCACCTGCTTCAGGAACTGAATTTATCGAGAGATCAAATTGCCTATGTAGGTGATGACATCAACGATTTGTCTAACCTAAATGCAGTAGGATGGTCTTTTTGTCCATCGGATGCGGTACAGGAAGTAAAATCTGCATGTGACATCAAGTTAAATCATCCTGGTGGTAATATGGCTATTCGTGAAGTAAGTGATTTTATCATCCGTTACAATCAAAGATTTGAAAACATTAAATAAAGAATAAAATGAAAAAGGCAAAGGTAGTTGCAGAAATTGGCTGCAATCACAAAGGAGATATTGAGATTGCAAAAGAATTAATTAAAGTTGCAAAGATATTTTGCGATGCTGATGTAGTAAAGTTCCAAAAAAGAAACAGCAAAGAGTTATTAACAGAAGAGCAGTACAATGCACCACATCCAAATTCAGCTAACTCTTATGGTGATACCTATGGTGCTCATAGAGAATTTTTAGAATTTGATCTGGAACAGAACAAAGAACTTAAGGAATATTGCGAATCATTAGGTATAGTATATTCTACTTCTACCTGGGATCTTACCTCAGCAAAAGAAATTGCAGAATTGAATCCGGAATTGATAAAGATTCCTTCAGCTTGCAATAATAATTATGAAATGCTGGAATGGTTGTGCGATTATTACAAGGGAGAAATTCATATTTCAACAGGCATGACAAGCAAGGAAGAAATTGAAGAGCTTATTGTTTTCTTCGAAAAAAAGAAGCGCAACAAAGATGTGGTTGTATATGCTTGTACTTCTGGCTATCCGGTCCCATTCGAGGATGTTTGCTTAAATGAGATTACGCGTATTAAGGAAAAATATGCAGACAGAGTTAAAGAGATTGGATTTTCTGGTCATCATTTAGGAATTGCAGTTGATGTTGTTGCCTATACACTTGGAGCTACCTGGATTGAAAGACATTATACACTGGACAGAACATGGAAAGGTACTGATCATGCTGCATCCCTTGAGCCTGGAGGATTAAAAAAATTGATTAGAGATTTAAAGGCGGTACAAAAAGCAATGAAATATAAACAAATGGATATCTTAGACATTGAAGATGTACAACGTAAAAAATTGAAATTTAAAAAAGTTGGGTAATTGTATAAAGTTGCCCTTCAATAATTAGCATAAAAGTGGAAAAATAAAGAAACCCCTCAGTATATTTACTAAGGGGTTCTTCGATTTATTTACCTGAACCATTCAGGAATAAACTGTAACTTTATCCAAACCACTCCATATCTTACAAAAAAATGAAGCAAAGAAAATTTAATCTGGCAACATGTTAATTTGGGTAATCGAATTCAAATTCATCATCTCCCATAACACACTGTCCACTTTTATCTGAACATGTCTGAAAATCAAAAGTTCCCTCAATATGCAAAGGCAGACTTTTCACCTTTATTTTTTGACGCATTTCCGCAGTATTCTCAAAATAGCTAACGTCCCCTTCCCAAATTTTATCGTAATGCTTTACTGCATTCATTGGTTTTACTTTTCCAATTCGCTCGTAACTAGCATCCTCTTCAAAGTCAAATTCTATTAGTATTGGTCCCAATTCTGGGTCAAAATCGTTAGAATACAAATGCCAGCTTTTATCAATTGTAGCTTTAAAAATAATTTCAATCTCATCTCCTACCTTAATCTCTTTCTTCGACAATTCAGAATTCCACTTTGCTGGTTTTAATATTTGAGCAAATGAAACTGTACTTCCCAATAATAAAAGAGCAAATAATA
>Ga0070724_10002513_pt1 | contig 10121 bp, 8 predicted proteins | sample tdDd001_FD_67278 | JGI IMG/M metagenome (GOLD analysis project Ga0070724, IMG submission 67278) | Marine sediment microbial communities from the Atlantic coast under amendment with organic carbon and nitrate - tdDd00.1 | ecosystem: Environmental > Aquatic > Marine > Coastal > Sediment | place...
TGATAGACTTCATACAACAGCAGCTTCTCATAAGAGAGTATTAGTAGCTGAAATTATGGGTAATAAAGCAGGTTGGCTGGCACTTTATGCAGGTATTGGCGGTGGTGCAGATGCTATTATAATCCCTGAAATTCCATATGACATAGAAAAAATAAAAGAACATGTAGATGAAAGAATGAGTAAATTAAACAGTTTCTCAGTTATAGTTGTTGCAGAAGGTGCTAAAACAATTGAAGAAGCCGAGTTGTCCAAAAAAGAATTGAAGAAAAAACGAGCAAATGAAAAAAGTGCTGGTTACCGCGTGTCTGAGCAACTCAATGCCATCAGCGATTATGAGTCTAGAGTTTCCGTCTTAGGTTATTTACAAAGAGGAGGTACCCCGTCGCCTTATGATAGAGTATTAGCTACTCAATTTGGGACCATGGGAGCAGAATTACTTGCTAAGGGTGAGTATGGTAGGATGGTATCGCTAAAAGGTTTAGATGTTGTTTCAGTACCATTAGAAGAAGTCGCTGAAAAGACTAAGTTTGTTCCAAAGGATCATTTAGCTGTCATTTCTGCTAAGGCAACAGGTACTGTTTTTGGTGATTAATGAATAAAACCTATCTCTTTGAACTGAGTCTTGTCAAGTAGACAGATAATTAAATTAAAATATTTATCGGTGTTTCATGATTGAATCACCGATTTTTTTATGCACATAATGCTAAATTTCGATACTCGAGTGGTGCCAAAGAACCTAATCTAGCTTGAAATCTTTCTTCGTTATAAAACTTTATATAATCATTAATCTTAGCTATTAAATCTTCCATCGATTGAAACTTTTTATCATAGAACATTTCCGATTTTAGAATGCCAAAGAACCCTTCCATAGGACCATTATCTATACATTTACCTACTCTAGACATACTTTGTTTCATTCCAGCTTTTTCTAACTTTGTTTTGAACACATTATTTGTGTAAGAATATCCTCTGTCACTATGAAATATAGGTTTTGCTCCTGGATTATTTTCAACTGCTCTATCAAACATTTTAAATACAAAGCTGTTTACGTTCTTGAAACTTAGTTCATACTCTATTATTGAGTTATCATAAAGATCCATGATAGGGCTTAGATATAGTTTCCTTGTGTCATTTGGTATTTTAAATTCAGTTACATCTGTAAGCCATTTCTCATTTGGCTTGCTAGCACTAAAGTTTCTTGCCAGTATATTTTCCTTAACGTAATCAGGTTTTGATTTTTTACGATTGATCTTTTTTCTTCTGATTCTTGCTGTAATACCCAGATATTTCATTAGACGATGTATATAGCCCTCAGAATAAGAAGTCTGGTTCAAACGATTGATGTACATGGTCATCCGTCTATAACCGAGTAATCCATCATATGTAGCATGATATTCGAGTATTAAAGCACATAATAATTCATCCTGTATCTCCTTGAGTGGTTTTAAACGATTCTTATGTTTATAGTAACCACTTCGAGACACACTAAACTCATTGCAAAGCATTACCACGGAATGACCATGTTCTTTATAATAATCAATCACATTATAGATATCTTCAAGCTTTACTTTCGAGAGCGTCTTTTCTGTGCAAACTCCTCTTTTTTTTTAAAGAGTTCTAAACGAAATTCAGCCTTCTCTCTAAGTGCCTTTTCACGCTCTAGTTCTAGTTTTAAGCGTTCTACTTCACTTAGAGTACTTTCATCAATTTTAGACTTTGCTCGCGGACCACGCTTTTTATGCTTTAAGCCATCTTCACCATCTGTTAGATATTTTTTTACCCATTGGTAAACTAAGGCATAATTAATAGCATGTTTATCAGCAGCTTCTTTATAATTCATATCATTTGCAATAACCCACTTAACTATTTCTAAACGTTCTTCAAATGTTGTCTTTCTTGATTTCATAGTATAGACTTCTCCTTTAGGATCATATCCTTTATTCTCTATACCATTATAATGGTTTGAAACCCATTTTTGTACCAATCCTAAAGAAAGTTTGTGTAAAGCAGCCAACTCATGAAGTGAATATTTTCCTGAGAGATAAGTTAAAACAACATGAGATTTGAATTCCTTTGAGTACGATTTGTTTCTCTCACTATGATCAAATGCAAATTCACCATGAATTTTATACTCCAAATACCAGCTTCTAACTACAGAGAATGCTGTTTCAATTTCTTTAGCTAAGCTTCTGAAACTACCTTTACCATTATCATAAGCTTTACAAACTCGAATCTTTTCCTCTCTTGAATACTTTAAATTTCTTCCCATAAAAAAATACCTCCAAGTAAATAAACTAATTTTAATTAATTAGACTGTCTACTTTGGAAGTATCATATCAGACTGTACTTTTATTATATTAATTCTGCATCAATTGCAAACTTGTATATAAGGTATGCAAGATAATCTTTAACTCTAAAATCATTTTGACCACATTTCTTCATGACACCTTTATAAAGTTCTTCATTGACCTTCAGCGTCATCTTACGTGATTTTTCAGAATGATCATCTGGAAAATAATCAGTGATGAAATCAGGGGTTCTATCTTGAGCTAAAAGCACATTGAGTTTTTTCTTCACAGTAATGTCTTCTTGCTGACATGCATCTTTAAATAACTCAAAAATATCTTCATGAATCCTAAATTTTAGTACTTTCATTATTTCTCCTAACCTATAGGGGTGTATTAATGCCATTTATAGTGGCTTCTTCATCATCTTCAAAAGGAATGATGATGCATCTTCTGCCATCAATTATCTCAGTTTTAACAGAGTCTAATTTCTCTGGTTTTACTTGTAGTATAACATCGTATTCTTTTGTAACTTCTTCTTCAACTGCTTCTTCAAAATCAACTGAAGTTTCTTCATCATTACTTTCATCAACCGATTCAAGTTTGCTTTCTAGTTCTTTGATTTGAGTAAGAAGTTTTTCTTCTTTTTTCTTTTGTGCATTCTTTTTAACCAGTTTGTCATCCACAAGGCTTTCTGCTAAAGGCAGTTTTTCACCAAACTCTCTTTCAAAATCCTTTTCAATTGTCATGGTTACATCTTCTGAAACACCAGAGTCTAAAAGTAGATCCTTTACCTTTTCTTTAGATAAAGTCATTGGCTCATGGTCTGTATCTTCATATATTGAATTGTGGTCTTCAATCATTGTATTAAGGTTGTCTTGTATATCCTCAAAAACTTTTTGAGATTCTTTCTTATCTAGATTTACACTAGTTTTTACAATGGTTTCAAAGGTTTTTAATTGCTTAGTTGCTGTTTGCTTTGGCAGACAGCCTAAAGCCTCAGACATAAAGTTCTCTTGAGTTTCTTTAGTATTCTTAGTGTAGTACATAATAGTATCTACATCTGAACTTCTGTCTGTAAAAGCCGGGTAAGTAAAACCAATAGCAGGGGCATCTACAACCCAATCTCTGATTCTTGGTTTGATTTGATTTTCCTTGTTGAAATAGCCTAAACCCGGTTTAGAGAGTTTAACAGGGCAAATTGCACATATGATGTATTCATAAACTTCTTCAGATTCATCTAGTTTTCTATTGTCAGATGTCTTGATCATGACATCGTAAATATCATGAAATAACAGAATTAAGTAATTACCTGAGTAATCATAACTTTCAATTACCGAATCGTAGAATATTGATAAAACACCATCTTCTTTTAAGCCGGTTCTATTAACCATCATCAAGAGTTTTTGTTTTTCATTATCTTCCTCAGTGAAGTTAAGTTCTAAGAGATTATTTCCGATTTTACCAGATAATGATTTTTTAGCAATCTCTAGATATTTAAACAGTTCTTCATCTGATAATTTGTGGAATGTTTCTGTAAACTTAAGTAAAGCTTGTTTATCGTTATTAACATAACAGCCAGATACTTTTGTAAATGTATTTTCTTCTTTTTTAAATCTTTTGGTGATTTCTAATCGATCTTTATTATTCATACGTCCTCACTTATTTTTCGTCCATATATAAGTATAATATATTGATGAAATATAGCAATGTTTTCGCAAAAAATAAAGATAGATTTAGCTTATCTATTGATTACTATTCTAAAACCTAGATCATCAATATGAAAATCTGGCATTGATTTCCTTCTAGTTGTTGCACCACAGATTCTGGATTCACTTGCAAAACTACCCCCTTTAAAGATCCTATAATTATCATAAGTATCAGGATTATATAAATCGTAACACCATTCCCAAACATTACCTAACATATCGTACAATTGCCATCCATTAGGTCTTTTTAGTCCTACCTCGTGAAGGCTGTGGTTGGCGTTATCTTGATGCCAAGCGATATCATCAATAGGACCATATTGATAGGCATTAGAATCACCTTTACATGCATACTGCCATTCTGCATTGGTTGGGAGTCTGAAACCATTCGACGTCTCATCTATGATCACTCTGACATCTTCTTTATCAAGAACATAATATGGACTTAGTCCGAAATATATAGATATGGCATTGGTAAATTCTATAGCATCAATCCAAGATACATTGACCTTTGGAAGATCATCATTGGTATCATTTAAACCGTATATATGATTATATAATCGGTTGGTAACAGGATACTTTAACATCAAGAATGCTTGTATTTTAAATTGCTCAATTGTTTGAACTTGTTTGTGTCCTTTACTTGGTGTACTCATTTTATAGTTGGAGCTTATCCATTTTTTATTATCTTTAAAGTGACGGATTAGTTCTATTCCATCAGGGATTTCAACCATCAGATTAGAGATAAAGTCTTCTAGGCTTTTAAACATTATATTTCCTCCATAACTTAATGAAAGTTTAAATGATAGCATGTGATTTGTCTAGTTTTTAACTTGTACTAACCCTACAAATATTCTGTATGTGTCGAATCTAATATCTAGGGTATACAATAGAAGAGGTGATTAAAGTGAATATCAAGTCAACGATAAGTAGAAGTATCACAAGGTCTATTCAATCAATTGATAAGTATCCAATGGTTATAATAGGTGCATTCCTATTTATGATGATTACCATAATTAGAATTCAAGTAGAGATTGAAGAAGAGCAAGTTAGGTTTTTATATGATTGCATGCAAATGTCTTTGGCAGCAGGCATTTCTTTTTCTTTGTTTTCAACAGCTTATTTGAAGAAAAAAGTACAGGCCGTTAAATATGGGCATATCATGACAGTTATTGTTTTGATCCTTGCTTTTGTATTACTGTATTTCTTTTCTAGAGGTGACGTAAAAGATTACTACAGATTGAGAGTAACAGATATTGCGGGTGCTCGATTGTTTGTTTGGATTCTCATATGTCAAATCGGCTTTATTGTATTTTTAAAGAAAAGAAGTTTTGGTGAAGCCTTGTTTATCTTTATGAAATCAATGGTTATAGCTTTTGTATATGGTGCAGTCTTAATGTCAGGTACAACTGGCGTAGCAGGTGCTGTTCAAGGCTTACTCTATAATGATATGAGTGAAAAGGTTTATATGCATCTGTCAGCAATAGTTTCCTTTATGACATTTACTATCTTCATTGGGAACTTTCCAGATTTAGATGGTTCTGTTCAGGACTATACAGCAAGTGCAAATAAACCTAAGGCAGTAGAAATTCTATTGACCTATATTGTTATTCCAATCATTCTGTCATTGTCGATGGTTCTTTTGCTTTGGATAGGTAAGGCTATATTCTTAGGTGAATGGCCTTCATTTAATATAGTTATGGGTATCGTTACTTCCTATATCTTTTTCGGCGTTTGGTTATACTTGTTGGTTGCAGATGATTCGAGTGGATTAACTGTGAACTATAGAAAAATATACCCAGTGATATCTCTTCTTATTTTGATATTTGGGTTATGGTCATTCGTAAGACATTTATCCAATGATGGTTTTAGAAATCAAGAATATTTCTTTTCTTTACTGCTTCTGATCGGTATTACAATAATGCTTCTTATTCTTATTAAAAAGGAATCATCTCAGGACTGGATCCCTATTCTCTTAGTTGTAGTTATGATGTTTTCAATAGGACCGAAAGTAGGTTATCATCAGTTGCCTGTTGGGATAGAAATCGATAGATTAGAGGGTATTCTTAGAGAAGAAGGTATGTTTGAAAATCAGATCATATCTGAAAAATCTAGTATTAGTGATGAGATGAAAATCCAAATAACACAATCTGTTCAGTATATTTCAAATGCAAGAGATGCTAAACTACCTTCGTGGTTTGATAGGGACTTTGATGATAACAGTAGATTCAAAGAGGTTTTTGGTTTTGAAAAGACTTGGTCAAATCGAGACTTTAAGTATAATGATTATGTCTACTTACATCTAACAGGTGATTCTCATGATATTAGTGATTATGATTATGCTGTATATATGGAAGGACAAGAAGCTTTGCTCAAGACAGATCAACATGATTACAAGTTTGTGTGGTATCATGATTCTAAAAGTTTAGAGCTTTATCAAGATGATGAACTAATCTTAGAAGAAACGATGGATGAATACTTTGAAGGGTTAAGAGATGAGTTAGAAGGTACTAGCGAAGTTATGAGTCATAAGATTAATAGGGATAATCTAGAAATAATGCTGGTTTTTAAATATGTAAATATTAGTCTTGGCGAAGAGGTGGACATATACTCAGAAATAAAGGTAATTTATTTCAAAGAATAATATACTAACAGGCAACTTTAAGTGAGTTGCCTTGTTTTTTGTATAAGAATAACTTGCTATATTTGTATTTCGTATATAGAAATATTATCTATAATCTGTTATATTGTTCATGGAGGATTTATGGACAAGAAATTATTTTTAAAACGATTATTTACATTGGCAGTGCCAATTATAATACAACAGTTTATATCTGCAGCTTTAAATCTAGTAGATACAGTTATGATAGGTAGATTAGGTTCTGATGAAATAGCAGCAGTAGGTATTGCCAACCAAGTTTTTTTCTTCGTCATGCTTGTGATATTTGGAATTAATAGTGGAGTATCCGTATTTATTGCACAGTTTTTTGGAAGAAATGATCATAAGAATATTAAGAAAACAATGGGTGTTAGTCTGACATCAGGTATCCTTGTCAGTTTGATATTTTGTTTTGTTGCAGTAAGTTTTCCAAAACAAATTATGAGTTTATTTGTCGATGAGACAAATGTTATAAATCTAGGTGTTCAGTACTTAAGGATTATCGGATACAGTTATATTTTCATGGCGATTTCCTTATCTTTTGGCGTTGCTTCTCGTGGTATTGGAAAGACTGTCGTGCCCATGATAGTTACTGCTATTGCATTAAGCGTAAATACTATATTGAATTATATCTTGATATTTGGTAAATTTGGTGCACCTGCTCTGGGAATTGAAGGTGCAGCTATTGCCACATTAATTGCTAGAGTTGTAGAGTTTATATTGATGATATCTATTATTTATGGTAGTAAATCACTACTAGCAGCTAGCTTTAAAGATTTAATTGCATTCGATTTTTCATTTGTAGTAAAGATATTCGAAAAAGCCGGACCTGTTTTAATGAATGAGATATTCTGGTCTTTAGGTACTATTGTTTATATGTGGTCAATAGGTCAAATTAATGCAGATGCAGTAGCAAGTTATCAAATTACTATGACATCATATCGCTTTTATGAAGTTGCCTTTATAGGTTTTGCAAGTGCTGCTTCTGTTATGATTGGAAATAGTATAGGAGCAGGCGATGAAGTTCTTGCAAAAACATATGGAAAAGAGATTTCTAAACGTGCAGTTCTATTTTCATTTGCACTGAGCTTGCTCATGTTTGTATTGGCACCAAGCATTTTAAAAATATATAATGTCTCTGATGGTGTCATTAATGATTCACTTAAATTATTTTATGTTTATTGCTTCTTTGGAATTTTCAGAATGTATAACCTTATGAAAATCGTTGGCATTTTCAGGGGTGGAGGAGACACAAAATACTGTATGTTCACTGAGATAGGATGTGTTTGGTTAGTTGGTGTCCCCTTAGCTGTTATAGGTTCTGTTGTTTTAAAATTGCCAGTTGTTTATGTTATCATGATGTTATCCATGGAGGAAGTCGTAAAGTCAGTTCTTAATTATAGAAGATTTAAAAGTGAAAAATGGGTACATAACATAATCCATCAAATAAACTAAAAACGTTAGCTTTTCAGCTAACGTTTATTTTTAGATTAAGTTTCTTTTATAGTCATGGTATAATTCTTTTAACTTTTTGATTTCACCATGCATTTCTACTTGTAAATCTGATACTGTATCATGATCTTCTGAATTAATGTTATTAATGATTCTTGTAAACAAAGACTTTTTAGTCATTGAATCTTTCATAAGTTTCAATCTTAAGTCATGAATTTCTTCCCAATGTACAACATCTAAATCTGATGCATCAGTATCGTGTACTCGCTTACAGTTTCTGATTAGATCCATGTTTTCAATGATGATTCTATTCTCTAATTCAAAAGTCCAGTTACTTTCGATAGCAGCAATATATGAGTTGATAATTCTATCTGTAAACACATCACCAGCTCTAAGCGCGTCTAATTTACCATTAGCAGCTTTTAACTTTTGAATGTTTTCCCATACTGTTTTTGGTGGTTTACCAAATAAGTGATCTCTTTCTTCTTCAGTATAATCTTCAAACACGTCAATCTCTGAACGGTACATTCTGTTTGTTTCTAAATAGAATCCTTCTTGACCTGCTTCTTTATTGAAGTTATTTTCAATGAATTCAATGTCGTGGCCTGAAGTAATAACTGCTTTAATACCATCTAACATACCTTGATATACAGCTGCTGTACATAGGAACGTATTTGTTAATGGGTTAGGTGCTCTCAACTCAAATCTTGTTGCATGAGAACTAGACATATCCCTAACTAAACCTGCTAGTACTGTTCTGTTTCTAGAAGGTGTAGAAGGTGAGTGACCTAAAGATGTTACTGTACATACTGGTGCTTCAAAACCTGGCTTTAATCTGTTAAATGCATCGTTTGAAGCAGTTACAAATGGGTTAATTACATCATAGTTCTTTAACAAGCCCATGATGGCCCCGTAGCCAGCTCTATTTAAAAAGTGCTTGTCCATCTCAAGTGGCGAGAATAAGTTAATAGATTTTCCGTTTTTTAATTTTAATGCAGCACCAACATGGTGATGCTCACCATTACCAGCTACACCTTCAATTGGCTTTGCTTTGAAGGTCACTTCTAATCCATATCGACTAAAGCAATCAGAGATAATATCTCTTGCAAACAACTCATTGTCAGCTGTTTGAATTGCTGTAGAGAATTTCCAGTCAATTTCAAGTTGCTCCATAACATGTGAAAATTTATTCGAACCTTCAAGTTTAGAAGGTACACCACCAACTTCTTTGTGGGCCATTTCAGCTTCAAAGCCATATAAATCTAATAATAATAAAGATTCTTCCATAGCTGAACGAACATGACCTACAGTTCTCTTCCAGTATTGTTCCTTCAAAACTTGTGAAACTGAAAGTAGTTTTTCTTCTGCTCTTGAATCAGGTGATTTCACCCAGAATTCTAATTCCGTTGCAGTAGTTAATATAACCTTGTCGATGTCCTCAAATGTCACACCAAGTTCATCACAGAAGTCCTTGTGATTTTCTAATAAAGAAAGAACTTCATTTTCAAAGTGGTTAGTAGCAGCTTTTAAAACCGATCTAGAATCACAATATTTTTCATTGTGTACTAGAGTTGAAGGAATCATTAATGTACCTACAGGTAAACCTGTTGTAGCATCGATGTGACCATGATTGTAATCAATTAACCAGTTGACGTCTGTGTCTGGAATTAAGTCTACTTTTGCATCATTGATTTCTGCAATGATAGGTAATACAACCGATGAACCATCTGTTTGTACACCTTCTTTTAAGAATTTTTCAATATCTTCTAAGAAAACATGCATAGGAATTCTTTCGTCGGTATGATTATTACCTAGATCTACTGCGACAAGTGATACAAATTTAATCTGTGGATTTGCTTTAAGTTCTCTTTTTACTTTTTCTAGGGATCTGCCTTCCGATTTTAAAACATATAACATGTTTCCTCCTTACGTTTCTGTGTATGTGTGGTTTAATGTTCGTCTTTTATGACTATTTCATATGAATTGATTATAACAGATATAGAATTGACGTCAACAGTT